>OHIY01000168.1_pt1 | contig 40582 bp, 23 predicted proteins | sample 1568351 | NCBI WGS metagenome assembly OHIY01 (sample SAMEA3879547, study PRJEB24766) | human gut metagenome | biome: human-associated habitat; feature: feces | place: USA | collected 1985/1987 | reverse complement strand
GGCCTGCCGCAGGCCGAGGTGGTGCAGGCCGACGCCGCCGCCTACCTGTCCGTTGCGCCGCCCGCCGCCCTCTGCTTCCTCGACCCCGCCCGCCGCGACGGGGCCGGCCGCAAGACGGTGCTCATCGAGGACTGCGAGCCCGACGTCGCCGCCCTCCTGCCGCGGCTCCGGGCCCTGGCGCCCGTCGTCCTGCTCAAGCTCTCGCCCATGCTCGACTGGCACCGCGCCGTCCTGACGCTCGGCGCCGTGGCCGAGGTCCACGTCGTCGCCGTCGCCGGCGAGTGCAAGGAGCTCCTGCTCGTCTGCGCCGACGCCCCGGCCGGGCCCGTGGTTCATGCCGTCGACGACGGCTACCGCTTCGTCTTCCGCCCCGCCGAGGAGGCCGCCGCGCCCGCCTCCGTGGCCGACGGGGTGGGGCCCTACCTCTACGAGCCCGGCGCCGCCCTGCTCAAGGCCGGGGCCTACCGCCTCACGGCCGCGCGCTACGGCCTGCGTCCCCTCCATCCCAATTCCCACCTCTACACCGGCACCGCGGCGCTCCCCGCCTTCCCCGGCCGCGCCTTCCGCACGGTGCGCGTGGCCGACTTCTCCAAGGCGTCGCTGCGCGCCCTGCGCCGCGACGTCCCCCGTGCCAGCCTGGCCGTGCGCAACTTCCCCGCCACGCCCGACGCCCTGCGCCGCCGGCTCCGCATCGCCGACGGCGGCCCCGACTACCTCTTCGCCACCACGCTCGGCGACGGGCGCCACGTCCTCATCCACTGCCGCAAACTCGAGTCCTAATCCAATCCAAACCTATATGAAACGCAAACCCCTCTTCCTCCGGTTGCTGGCCGTCGGCGCCCTGTGCTGCGCCGTCTGGCCCGCCGCGTCGGCCGATTCGGTCGACATCATTCCCCGTCCCGCCCAGGTGCAGCAGACCGAGGGCCGGTTCCGCCTCACCGACCGCACCGTCATCGGCTGCGACGCCGCCTCGCGCGAGCAGGCCGCCTACCTCCAGGACCTCCTGGCCCGCTCCACGGGCTGGGACCTCGCCGTGAAGGAGGGCGCCCGCCGGGCCGGCATCCGCCTCTGCGTCGACTCGACGCTCGTCAGCCGTCCCGAAGGCTATCGCCTCGAAGTCACCGCGAAGGGCGTCACTATCACCGGCGCCGACGCCTCAGGCGTCTTCTACGGCATTCAGTCGCTCCTGCAGCTCTTCCCGCCGCAGATTTACAACCGCGAGCGGCAGCGCGGCCAGGAGTGGACGGCCCCCTGCGTCACCGTCGAGGACGCGCCCAACCGTCCCTGGCGTGGCGTCATGCTCGACGTGGCCCGCTACTTCTTCGACAAGGAGTTTGTCAAGAAGTATATTGACGAGATGGCCATGTATAAGCTCAACAAGCTCCAGTTCCATCTTGTCGACGACTCGGGCTGGCGCCTGGAAATCAAGAAATATCCCCGCCTGACGGAGGTCGGTGCCTGGGCCGGCCCCGACGGGAAGCGGCTCGGCGGCTACTATACCCAGGACGACATCCGCGAGCTCGTGGCCTACGCCCGGGTACGCGGCGTCGAGATCATCCCGGAAATCGAGTTCCCCGCCCACATCCTCTCGGCCGTGGTCGCCTATCCGTGGCTCAGCTGCACGGGCGAGCAGCACGAAGTCCCCACGCAGCACTTCATCAGCCGCGACCTGCTCTGCGTGGGCAAGGAGAGTTCCCTCCGCTTCCTCAGCGACGTGCTCGACGAAGTAGTGGCGCTCTTCCCCTCCCGCTACATCAACATCGGCGGCGACGAGGCCGTCTACACGCGCTGGGAGCAGTGTCCCGACTGCCAGGCCCTGATGAAACGCCTCGGCCTCAAGCAGGCGTCCGAGTTACAGGGCTATCTCACCAACGTAGTGGCCGACATGATGGCGCGTAAGGGCCGCACGGCCGTCGGTTGGGAGGAAATCATCTTCCGTGGCCGCGTAAACCAGCCCGTAGTGGCCGCCATCTGGCACAACCCGGCCGACACCGCCCAGGCCATAGCCGCCGGCCACAAGGCCGTGCTCATGCCCGCCTCCTACTGTTACTTCGACTTCCCCGAGAGCACGACGCCCGGCGAGGTGAAGGCCGCCACCTGGCAGCCCGCCTTCACTTCCGAGCGCACCTATTCCCTGCCCATGCCCGACTATTCCCCCGCGTCCGGCGTGCTGGGCGTGCAGGCCTGCCTCTGGAGCGACCAGTTCATCCACGGCGACGTGTTGCAGGAAATCGTACCCCTCAACGAAAACCGCTCGGAGCAGTACGTCGAGTACCTCACCTTCCCGCGCCTGCTCGCCTTGGCCGAAATCGCCTGGTGCCCCAACAGCGCGCGCGACTACGCCGACTTCCTCCGCCGCCGCTCCACCCACTTTGCCCGTCTCGACAATAAGGGCTGCAACTACCGCGTGCCCGAGCCGCACGTAGCCGCGTCCGGCCCCACCGCCGACGGCCGCTACCGCTACCGGCTCGAGCCGTCCGTAGCCGGCGCCGAGATTCGCTACACCACGGACGGCGCGTTCCCCACCGTACACTCGCCGCTCTACGAAGGGGGCGACGTTGTCGTGGGCCGCAAGGACGACTTCCGCGCCATCACCGTCGTCACGCCGCGCCACTACTCCCTGCCGCTCTATGCCGCGCCGGACTATTCCGCCTATGCCGCCTACGGACAGTATGCCGCCGAGTGGAAACCCCTCCGCATCCAGACGAAGCCCGCCCCGTGGCGCTTCGAGTGTACCGGCAAGGTGGCCGAAAACGGCCGCTTCCGCGTCACCTTCGTCCCCACCCGCGGGCAGAACGGCCTGCGCCTCGGCGAGCTCCGCCTCTACAAGCGCGACGAGCTCCTGGCCACCGTCCCGCAGGATGCCGTCGCCACGGCCGGCAGCCCCGTCAGCTACACCTTCAGCGTAGACGCCTTTGAAGCCGGCACGCCCTTCTACATCGAGGTGCAGGCCAGCGGCGAGGGCGGCAACGACACCGCCGGCCTCGTCTTCATTCGCAAGGACTGACCCCCGGTCCCGCCGCGCCGCGGACAGTTGCCGCGCGCACGGGCCCTATTCCAGTTTTTACGGGCCTTAGCCCAGTTTTTACGGGCCCTATTCCCGTGCGGGCGGGGCCGCTATCCCCGAAAATTCCCCCGGGCGGACTTTTTCCTGAAAAAAAGTCCGCCTTTTTTGTAACTTTGTTCGGGCGAACCCGTCTTAGAGATAGAGAGCAATGAAAGTGATAGATTTCCGATACGACCTGCTGCCGCTGAAGGATAAACTTTTTCGGTTGGCGCTGCGTATCACGCTCGACACGGCGGAAGCCGAGGACGTTGTGCAGGACACCTTGCTCCGCGTCTGGAACCGGCGCGACGAGCTGGCCGGCGTGCAGTCGCTCGAAGCCTACTGCCTCACCGTCTGCCGTAACCTGGCCCTCGACCGCAGCCAAAAGCGCGAGGCCGCCAACCTCTCCCTCGACGAGGCCGCGGCCGACCCGCCCGACAGCACGCTCCGCGCCGACGAGCGCCTCGAACACGACGAGCGCCTGCGCCGCGTTCACGAACTCTTCAACCGCTTGCCCCTCGCCCAGCGCACCGTCATGCAGCTCCGCGACATCGAGGGGAAAAGCTACCGCGAAGTAGCCGACATCATGGGCATCACGGAGGAAAACGTCAAGGTCACCCTCTTCCGCGCCCGTCAGGCTATCCGAAAACAATACGAAAAGATTGAAAACTATGGACTATAAGTATATAGAACAACTGCTCGAGCGATACTGGGCCTGCGAAACGTCCCCCGCCGAAGAGCGCATCCTCCGCGACTTCTTCAGCCAGACCGAACTGCCCGCCGGCCTGGCCCGCTACCGCGACTTGTTCGTATATGAGACGCAGCAGGCCGCCGCCGGCCTGGGCACTGACTTCGACGAGCGCCTGCTCCGCAAGGCCGGAGCCACGCGCCCCGTGGTCAAGGCCCGTCCCCTGACGCTGCGCCGCCGCCTCCGTCCCCTCTACCACGCCGCCGCCTCCGTCGCCATCGTTGCCCTGCTCGGCACGGTCGCCCAGCACGCTTTCCAGCGCCGCGATGCCCAGCCCGTCTGGGACTACAATGCCGCCGCCTACCAGGATTCCTATGACAATCCGCAGGAAGCCTACGAAGTGCTCGGCGACGGCCTCCAGGAGTTGCGCGACGTCCTCGATACCAGCCGCCCGGCCAAGGCCGACAGCGCCGCAGTCCGTACTCACAGCGCCGTGTTGAAATGAGAATCGTCCTGACCCTGCTCCTGGTGCTCGCCGGGCTTCTTCCCGCCCACGCGCAGCGTGAAGAGGACTTCGCCTCGCGCTACCTCTCCCTCTACGGCAAGCACGACGCCCTCGTCTGCAAGACCATCAGTCCCGCCATGATGGAGCGCATCATGAAGCTCGACACCGTGCGGCACGACGCCGATGCGCGCCGCGTCTTCGCCCAGCTCAAGAGCATCCGCTTCGTCACGGCCCCCGACACCGCCCGTACCCGCGAACTCTTCGCCAAGGCCGAGGACCTGGCCCGCCACAACCGCCGCCGTTACAGCGCCTACGCCGAGCGCGACCGCCTCTCCATCTACGTCCGCCGGCGCGGCGACGTCCTCCTCGAACTCGTTGTGCTCCTCGTCGACCCCGAGCGACAGTTCAACATCCTCAACTTCACGGGGACCATGTCCGAGGATTTCATCCGGCAGGTACTCAATATTTAGACACAAGAATAGACAGCTACATAAATCCGCCAAGCCGAAACGCGGCGCGGCAAAGGTGAAAACGTCACTTGCTTATTAAAACACCCATGAGGCCCTGAAGGTTTCAGTTCTCTCACACCACTTTTATCCGGCGGGATAAAGCTCAAGATAACCGGGAGGTTCGCCACGACGCGGGCTTCCCTTTATCGTATCCGCACGCCCCGTCACCGCAGCCGGCGACGGGGTTCGTCGTCTCCGGCCGTCCCGCCGCCGCGCCGGGCTCTGCCGCCCCCTTTGTCCGCAGTGCCGCCTCCTCGCTTCGCCGCCGGGGGCGGACCGTTGCGGGGAGCGTCCCCCGGCCTTGCCGACGCGGGCCGGGGTGGGGCGAAACGGGCCGCGTTCATCGCATCCCCGACCCGCCGCCGCGTCCGGAAAGGGCGGTTCCATCGGCACAGCGGTCTCCGCCGCCGGTCCCCGTCCACCCGTCCCGCTCCCGGCGCCGCCACCTTCCGCCGCCGCGTCCGGCCGCCGGGCGGCGGGGTGAGGCGCCGTGGCCGCTACCGCCCCGCGCGGCGGGCATCGGGCCCGGCGGACCGCCGTTTTCCCCGATTTCATCGCGGATTTCCGCCCGCGCCGCCCCGCTTCGGGCCGTGCCGTTCCGCTCCGTCGCCGGTCCCCGCCGGTCCGTTCGGTCGGTCCGCCCCGCCCGCCGGGCCGGCGGTGCGCCCCGGGCCGCGCGCGCAGGCCTTGCCCGTGTCAAAATAAATCCCTAAATTTGCCCGTCCGGGCCGGAGTGGGGCAGGGCGCCCCGCAGCCGGCTGCGGACAACCGTAATCCTGAACGAAACTTATGCTAACCATCCAGAACCTGCACGCCTCTGTCGAAGGCAAGGAAATCCTGAAAGGCGTCGACCTCCATATCGGCGACGGCGAGGTCCATGTCCTCATGGGCCCCAACGGTTGCGGCAAGAGCACGCTCAGCAACGTGCTCGTCGGCAATCCCAAATACGACGTCACCGAGGGTAGCGTCACTTTCAACGGCAAGGACCTGCTCGCCCTCTCGCCCGAGGACCGTTCCCACGAAGGCCTGTTCATGTCCTTCCAGGCCCCGGTCGAGATTCCCGGCGTCTCGATGACCAACTTCCTGCGCGCCGCCGTCAACGCCAAGCGCAAGTACCACGGCCAGGAGCCCCTGCCCGCCGGCGAGTTTCTCAAGCTGCTGCGCGAGAAGCGCAAGCTCGTCGGGCTCGACGCCCACTTCATGAGCCGCGGCGTCAACGAGGGCTTCAGCGGCGGCGAGCGCAAGCGCAACGAAATCTTCCAGATGGCGGTGCTCGAACCCTTGTTCAGCATCCTCGACGAGACCGACTCCGGCCTCGACGTAGACGCCCTGCGCATAGTCGCCGAGGGCTTCAACACGCTCCGTACCCCCCGCACCAGCGCCATGGTCATCACGCACTACCAGCGTATGCTCGACTACCTCCGCCCCGACTTCGTCCACGTCATGGTAGACGGCCGCATTGTCCGCGAAGGCGACGCCTCGCTGGGCTATGCCATCGAGGAGCGCGGCTTTGACTGGATTAAGAACGAGCTGAAAGACTGACGGCCATGGCAAGCGAACAGCAATATCTCGAACTCTACCGCTCGCAGCGCGCCCTGCTCGAGGCCGGCTCGTGCGCCGTGCTCAACGCCCGCCGCGCCGCCGCCGCCGAAGCCCTCGAGGCTCACGGTCTGCCGGGCCGCAGCGTGGAGCGCTACAAATACACCGACGTCGGGCAGCTCCTGGCCCCCGACTACGGCCTCAACCTCCGCCGCGTCCTGCCCGCCGCCGACCCCGCCGCGGACTTCCGTTGCAGCGTGCCGGGACTGGCCACGACGCTCCGCTTCGTCGTGAACGACGTCGTCTGTCCCGCCCCGGCCGGTGCCGACGCCCTCCCCGCCGGCGTCACCGTCTGCTCGCTGGTGGAGGCCGCGTCCCGCTGCGCCGACCTCCTCGACGCCTGCTACGGCCGTGCGGCCGGCCGCGAATACGACGCCGTGACGGCCCTCAACACCCTCCTCGTGCAGGACGGCCTCCTGGTCCACGTGGCCGCCGGCGTCCGCCTGGAGCGGCCCCTCCAGTTGGTCAACCTCTCGACCGCCGGCGCCGACCTCATGTCCAACCGCCGCCTGCTCATCGTCCTCGAGGACGACGCCCAGGCCAGCCTCCTGCTCTGCGACCATGCCCCCGGGCGGCAGCGCTACCTGACGACCCAAGTCGTCGAAGCCTTCGTGGGCCGCGGCGCCCGCCTCGACCTCTGTGCCGTCGAGGAGACCAACGTGCGCAACACCCGTTTCGACCAGCTCTACGTAGCGCAGGAGGCCGACAGCCACGTCGTCTGCCACGCCGTCAACCTGACCGGCGGCCAGACCCGTAGCCGCGCGGACTTCCGCCTGCTCGGTCCCGGTGCCGTCCTCGAGGCCGACGGCGCCGTCGTGGCCGCCGGCCGCCAGCGCGTCGACCACAACCTCCTCGTCGAGCACGCCGCCCCCCGCTGCACCAGCGACCTGCTTTTCAAGTATGTGCTCGACGGCAGCGCCGTCGGGGCCTTTGCCGGCCACGTCCTGGTGCGGCCCGGCGCGCAACAGACCCTCTCGCAGCAGACCAACGCCAACCTCTGCGCCTCCCCTTCGGCCCGCGCCTACGCCCAGCCCATGCTCGAAATCTATGCCGACGACGTGAAGTGCAACCACGGCTCCACCGTCGGGAAACTCGATGAATCCGCCCTTTTCTACATGCGCCAGCGCGGCATCCCCGAGGCCGAGGCCCGGCTCCTGCTCCAGCATGCCTTCATCAACGACGTGCTCCTCCGCGTCACGCCCGAGGCCCTGCGCGACCGCCTCTCGCAGCTCGTCGAAAACCGCTTCCGCGGCGTTGCCTCCCGCTGCCACGGCTGCGCGCTCTGTTCCTGAGCGCCCGCTCTCCTTCCCCAACCCAACCGACTATCCGCCATGTATGATATAGAACAAGTGCGCGGCGACTTTCCCATCCTCAGCCGCGAAGTCTACGGGCGGCCGCTCGTCTACCTCGACAACGCCGCCACCACCCAGAAGCCGCGGGCCGTGGTCCAGGCCATCGCGGACGAGTATTATTCCGTCAACGCCAACGTCCACCGCGGCGTGCATTTCCTCTCCCAGCAGGCCACCGACCTCCACGAGGCGGCGCGCGAGCGCGTCCGGGCCTTTCTCAACGCCCGCAGTGCCGCCGAGATTGTCTTTACCCGCGGCACGACCGAGAGCCTCAACCTGATGGCCGCCAGCTACGGCGAGGCCTTTCTGCACGAGGGCGACGAGGTCGTCCTCACCGTCATGGAGCACCACTCCGACATCGTGCCCTGGCAGCTCCTGCGCGAGCGTCGCGGCATCGTGTTGCGCGTCGTCCCCATGACCGATGTCGGCGAGTTGGACCTGGCCGCCTTCGAGCGCCTCCTCGGTCCCCGCACCCGCCTGGTGTGCGTGGCCCACGTGAGCAACGTCCTCGGCACCGTCAACCCCGTGCGCCGCATGGCCGAAATGGCCCACGCCCACGGCGCCCACCTCCTGGTCGACGCCGCCCAGAGCGTCCCCCACCAGCCCGTCGACGTGCAGCGCCTTGACTGCGATTTCCTCGCCTTCAGCGGGCACAAGGTCTACGGGCCCACGGGCATCGGCGTACTCTACGGCCGCGAGGCGCTCCTCGACCGCATGCCCCCTTACCAGGGCGGCGGCGAGATGATTGCCCGCGTCAGCTTCGAACACACCACCTACGAGCGCCTGCCCTACAAGTTCGAGGCCGGTACGCCGGACTACATCGGCTCGCACGCCCTCGCCGTGGCGCTCGACTACGTCGACGCCCTCGGCCTGCCGGCCATTGCCCGCTACGAGCACCGGCTCACCGCCTACGCCCTCGAACGGCTGCGCGCCATCCCCGGCCTCCGCGTCTACGGCGACGCGGCGGCCCGGGGCGCCGTCGTCTCGTTCAACGTCGGCGGCATCCACCCCCTCGACCTCGGCACCCTGCTCGACCGTCTCGGCATCGCCATCCGCACCGGCCACCACTGTGCCCAGCCCCTCATGGCCCGCTGTGGCGTCGAAGGCATGGCGCGCGCCTCGTTCGCCCTCTACAACACGCCGACCGAAGTCGACGCCCTGGCCGACGGCATCGAGCGCGTGCGCCGCATGTTCTGAGGCTCCGCCCTCCGCCCCGGCGCCATACCATAATAATATATATCCCTCCCGCCCATGCTCCTGTCCCACTACAACGCCCTCGGCCTGGTCGAGGCCGGGGTCGACGAGGCCGGCCGCGGCTGTCTGGCCGGCCCCGTCTACGCCGCCGCCGTCATCCTCCCGCCCGACTACCGCCACCCCGGGCTCAACGACTCGAAGCAGCTCAGCGCCCGCCGGCGCTACGCCCTCCGGGCCGACATCGAGCGCGACGCCGTGGCCTGGGCCGTCGGCACGGCCGGCCCCGAAGAGATAGACCGCCTCAACATCCTCGGCGCCACCTTCCTGGCCATGCACCGCGCCCTCGACGGCCTCAGCCCCGTCCCCGGCTACGTCATCGTAGACGGCAACCGCTTCCGGCCCTGGGGCAGCGTCCCCTGGACCACGATTGTGAAGGGCGATGCCCGTTACGCCGCCATCGCCGCCGCCTCCATCCTCGCCAAGACCTGGCGCGACGACTACATGCACCGGCTCCACGCCGAGTTTCCCCAGTACGGCTGGGACCGCAACGCCGGCTACCCCACCGCCGCCCACCGCGCGGCCCTCCGCCGCTACGGCCCCACGCCCTACCACCGCCGCTCGTTCCGCCTCCTGCCCGAGGCCGAGCCCGACCTCTTCGCCGCCGACGCCCGGCCCTGAGCCCGCCGCTCCGCCGCCCTTGCCGCACTGCCCCGCCGCCGCTTCCCCAGCGCCGGCGGGGCAGTGCGCGTTCCGGCCCGCTCCGGCCCCCGCACGGCGCCCCGGCGGCTGCCGTTTTGTATAAATGAATGAAGATTCTGTTACAACTCCAAAAATGGTGTCTCCAACTTGCTTTTTGCCCCCGAAAATAAGCCTTGTGTTAAAAATATCGCGAAAAAAATAATTTTTTGTTGGTCAGTAAAAAAATTAAAACTACTTTTGCAGAAATTACGTTTTTCGGCAGGTGGACGAAAGCCGTCCGACGTCCTTTTCTCCCAAGGCTGACGCCCCGCCGGAACTTTGGAAAGATAACTACACAATGTTTAATTTAATCGTGATATTATGAACAAGAAGTTAGTGCTTTTGGGAACAGCCTTTCTCCTGGGAGTGGCAGCCGTTTCCGCACAGAAGCGCGTGACGGGTCGCGTCGTCGACACCAACGGGGAACCGGTGGTCGGAGCGTCCGTACGCGTGGAAGGCGAGAAGGGCGTGGCCGTGACCGACGAGAACGGTAACTTCACCCTGAACAATGTTTCCGCTTCGGCGAAGGAACTGAAGGTGACCTACATCGGTAAGAAAGCGCAGACCGTGTCTGTCGCAGCCAACGTACGCGTTGTGCTCGAGGAAGACGAAAACCTGCTCGGCGAAGCCGTCATTGTGGGTTACGGTTCGGCCCAGAAGCTCGGAACGATTGTCGGTTCCGTCAACACCGTGAGCGGTGAGAAGATAGCCTACAAGCCTACCGTCAACGCGCTCGACGGACTGCAGGGTTCCGTACCCGGTCTGCAGGTGCTCAGCAGCTCCGGTGACCCGGGTGCCGCCATTACGTCCGGCAGTTACAGCGCCACCATCCGCGGTATCGGTTCGCTTTCCGACAACACCCCGCTGTTCGTCGTAGACGGTGTGCCCACTTCGAGCTCCGTGCTCGGTATGATGAACTCCGCCGACATTGCCAACGTCACCGTCCTGAAGGGCGCCTCCGCCACCAGCATCTACGGTTCGCGTGCCGCCAACGGTGTCATCTATATTACGACCAAGCGCGGCTCCGCCCACGAGAAGGCCCGCGTCACCGTCAGCCAGAGCATCGGCTGGAGCAGCCTGGCCCGCCGCATCGGCGACCCCATGACCGCTACCGACTACCTCGACTTCAAGCGTTCGCTCGGATTGATCAGCGGCGAGGATTACTATGCCGCGAAGCTCAGCGGTAACAACACCGACTGGCAGGACTATCAGTTCGACAAGAACGTCCCGATGTACGAGACCAACTTCTCCATCAGCGGCGGCAACGACCGCACCACGTACTACGCCTCCGCTTCCCACTTCAAGCAGGACGGTGTCGTGCGCGGCAGCCGCTTCAAGCGTATCACGTTCCGCTCCAACATCGACTCCAAACCCCTCGACTGGTTGAACTACGGCGTAAACATCAGCCTCGCTTACGACGAGCGCGCCGCCTCGAACGCTACTTATAATGGTTCTAACTATGTGAACGGCGGTATCCTCGGTACGTACATGGACCCGACGGTAAGCCCCTACGGTCCCAACGGTGAGCGCCTCAACAGGTACGATAGCCCCGTAGGCCAGATGACTTCTCCGGAATACATGGCGTGGGGCAACCCCGTTTACAGCAACGACCTGCGCACCGTCAGCTCCGCCTACCTGCAGCTGACGCCGGTGAAGGGCCTGACGCTCCGTTCGCAGCTGAGCCTCGACGCTATCGAGTCGCGCGGCGCTTCCAAGATGATTCCCTCCTATTCGCCGGGTAACGGCCGCGCCCAGGAGACGTTCAGCCGCAACGTCCAGTTCACTATCACCAACACCGCCGAGTACAAGTTCACCCTCAACGAGCTGCACAACATCACCCTGCTCGCCGGACAGGAAGGCATCCGCACCACGTACAAGTCCTTTGGCGCCATGACCAACGGCCAGAGCCTGGACAACTTCGTGAACCTGGGTGCCGGTCTGACGAACTCTTCCCTGCCGAGCTACTCCGAATATAAATATGAGTACCTCAGCTTCTTCGGCCGCGCAGACTACTCGTATGCCGACAAGTACTACGTCAACTTCACCGTCCGCAACGACAAGAGCTCCCGCTTCGGTCGCGACAACCAGGCCGCTACCTTCTTCAGCGGCGGCGTCATGTGGAACATGAAGAGCGAGGACTTCCTCAGCGACGTGGACTGGGTGGACAACCTCCAGGTGCGTGCCGACGTCGGTTCCACCGGTAACAGCGCCATCGGCAACTACGACCACCTCGCCCTCGGTACGCTGAGCCGTTACGGCGGCAGCCAGGCCTACTACTTCAGCCAGCTCGAGAACGAGAACCTGACGTGGGAAACCCAGGTGCAGACGTCCATCGGCTTCGACGTCCGTCTCTTCGATCGCGTTGACTTTGCCTTCGGGTGGTACAACCGTGACACGAAGGACATGCTCCAGGCCGTGCCCACCGTCTATACGACCGGTTTCGGCTCCGTCGTTCGCAACGTCGGCTCCATGAACAACCGAGGCATCGAGCTCGAGTTCGGCGTCGACGTGCTGAAGACGAAGGACTTCTACCTCAACGTTCACGGCAACTACACCTACAACAAGAACAAGATTACCGAGCTCTTCAACGGCCTCGACGAGTACTACTGGCCCGGTACCAGCATCCTCTACCGCGTAGGCGAGAGCCCGCTCTTCTATATGCCTATCTATGCCGGTGTCGACAAGAATACCGGTGAGCAGATGTGGTATAAGCCAGGCTACAGCGGCGACCCCGGTTACGACTACAACCCGGAGACCATGACCAAGACCTTCGACGAGAACGCACTCCTGCAGTCCACGGGCAAGAAGTACTACGCCCCCCACTCCGGCGGCTTCGGCCTGACGGCCTCCTGGAAGGGCCTCACCCTGACGGCCGACTTCAGCTACGTGCTGGGCAAGTACCTGTTGAACAACGACGCCTACTTCTCGAACAACCCCTACCAGTTCATCACGCAGCTCAACCAGGACAACGTCGTGAAGGACATCTGGCGCAACCCGGGCGACCTGACGCTCCAGCCGGCCTACGGCTCCGTCCGTCAGTTCGATACCCACTTGCTCGAGAACGCTTCCTTCATGCGTCTGAAGAACCTGACCCTTTCCTACGACCTGCCCGAGCAGTGGATGAGCGCCACCGGCTTCATCAGCGGCGTACGCATCACGGCCACCGGCCGCAACCTGTTCACCGTGACCAAGTACACGGGTGCCGATCCGGAAATCGACTCCAACCTGTCCATGGGCGCCTACCCGAACACCCGCGAGTATACGCTCGGCGTACAGGTGACGTTCTAACGCCGGGTTTCTCATTCACAACATAAATTATTAAGCCAATCATTATGAATAAGATACTTTCCAAACTTTCAGTGCTGGCCCTGCTCGCCCTGCCTTTGGTGACGTCCTGCGAGTTGGATCAGAACTCGCCGACGAATCCCAATCCCGAGGAGATGACGGGAAACGTTGCGGCCGCCGAAACCTGGCGTCTGGGCCTCTACACGACGTTGCGCAGTGTCTACGGCTTCGACAACAGCGACATGCAGACGCCCAACTTCGTCCTGACCAATCAGGACGGTAACCAGAACGGCCCGATGTTCAACTGGCTGTTCAACAACAGCGATACCGACCCCACCACCACCGAGTGGGCCAACGACTACACCGTGATTCTGCGCGCCAACGCCGTGCTGGAGTACGTGCCCCGCGTGCTGACCGATGCCGAGGGGCTTACGGCCGCCGACAGCGCGGAGGTGTACCAGATTCTGGGCGAGGCACACCTGGTGCGTGCCATGATGTACCAGCGCCTGGCCACCTACTTCACCGACCGCTACGATGCCGCCCAGGCCAAGCAGCAGCTGGGCCTGCCCATCGTGGAAGTGATGGACGTGGACTACATGCCTGCCCGCGAATCGCTCGACAGTACCTATAAATATATAGAGAGCGAGCTCAACCTTGCCCGCCGCTACATGACGGGCAGCGACCCCAGCCGCTACCTGACCGGTGCCGTGGTCAACTACCTCCTGCCGACGGCTGCCATCGACATGGTGGAGGCCCGCGTGGCCCTGACGACGGGCGACTACGACCGCGCCCTCGAGCTGACCAGCAGCCTCATTGCCAGCGGCGAATATCCCTTGATCACGACGGTCGAAGGCTTGCAGAGCATGTGGCTCAACGATGAAGGTACGGAGATCATCTTCGAGCCGTACCAGTCCACCGAGGAGCGGGGCGCTTCCTGGTCCAACTACACCGGCCTGAACGCTTCCCTGACTTCGCAGCTCGGCATCAATGCCTACGTGCCTTTGATTTATCCCTCCGTCGAGGCCCTCAACCTCTACGACGCCACCGACATCCGCTTCAATGCCACGTTCTCGGCCGGTTGGAGCTATGCGGCCTACTACACGGACGGCGACATTAACAACGCTTTCGTTTACCTGCTCTACAAGTACCCGGGCAATCCGAACCTGAAGGTGGCTGCGTCGGACAACTATAACATGGCCAAGGTGTTCCGCTCGCCCGAGGCTTACCTCATCGCCGCCGAGGCTGCCTATCGCCTGGGCGACACGGCCACGGCCCTGTCCTACTACAACGCCCTGCACCACGACGCCCGCGGCGCCGCCGAGCTGACCACCACGGACAACTTCCTCGACGAGCTCTGCAACGAGTACAGCCGCGAGTTCATCGGCGAAGGCCTCGTCTTCAGTGCTTACAAGCGCCTGAACAAGGGCTTCACATGTTCCGCCGCCGGCCAGCAGAAGGGTACGAATACCAGTATTGCCGGAAGGAATATTTCCGCCGACAACATCCGTTGGACCTGGGAAATTCCATTGAACGACCTGACGATGAACGCCAACCTCGAGCCCAACTGGAATTAATGTAGAACCAAAGCAAACGATTCACAATGAAAAAGTTATTTCAAACATTGGCCGTGGCCGCAGTGGCTTGTCTGGGCTTCGCTTCCTGTAACGACGAGTTCGACACCACGGACCACGCAACATACCCCGCCGAGGCCCCCGGCCTGGGCGTATGGGTGGCCGACCAGACGGCTACGGAAGGTGACTTCGTGAAGGACTACTTCCATGAATTGAACATCACGCTCAGCGCAGCTGGCGACACCGTGTGGAACGTGACGAGCGTCGCCACCGACGTCAACACACTCGGTCTCCCGGCCAACTACCCCGTATGTACGCCGGCCGGCAAACTGCAATCCTATGACGCGACGGCAGGCGTGGCCTACCTGGAGTTCCCTCAGACCGAGGTGGCCTATCTCGTAGGTCTGCAATCCATGGTACCGGCCCGCGGCTACGTGACCTACAACCGCACGGCCGACCAACTGTCCGTCGACATGGACTTCCTGTATAACAATTCGTGGCGGTCGTTCCAGGACTACGCCCTCTGCGGTACGTTCACGCTGACCCGCGCGAAGTACCCGAGCCTCCTGGCCGGTTATTGGTACGGCCAGGACAGCGCCGGCACTCCCTACATATTCTATCTCATCTATGACCAGGAGAAGTTGGTCGGCTACGACCAGCAGGGACAGCCCGTTACCACAACATTGTCCGGCCAGTTCGTCGTGGGCAACGCGCAGGACTACTGCCTCTGGAGCTACGACAAGACGACTGGTACCGGTACGGTGACGAGCAAGGGCCTGGTGTCCGTTCCTGAGGGCACGACCTACACGTTGCAGTACAACGAAATCGGTCAGCTGACCTACAACACGGGTACGGAGACGGTGGTCCTCGACCGCGTGGCTTACTGATCCGCACATTCTCGCATTCCGATAAAATCGGGCGACCCCAACGGGCCGCCCGATTTGCGTAGGCCACGGGGCGGCGGCGCGGTCCCTGCCCGCCTGTGCCCCAGGCCGCTGCGGAGCGGGGCAGGGCAGGGCCGATACGCAAAAAAACGACGTAAAAGCGAAGCGGCTCGCGGGAATTATTTATATTTGCACCTTGTATCGTAAAATGAAGCTCATCAACGAAAGTGTTTCTCCTTCATTCATGAAACAGTATCATCTTGTCAACAACCTAACGGGTTGGGTTATCTTTGCCATTGCGGCTTTCACGTACTGCGCTACGGTGGAGCCGACGGCCAGTTTCTGGGATTGTCCCGAGTTTATCACTACGGCCTACAAGTTGGAGGTGGGGCACCCGCCCGGCGCTCCGTTCTTCATGCTGACGGGCAACTTCTTTTCGCTCTTTGCCAGCGACCCGACGCAGGTGGCGCTGTGCGTGAACCTGATGTCGGCGTTGATGTCGGCCGTGTGCATCCTGTTCCTGTTCTGGACGGTGACGCACCTGACGCGTAAGCTGGTGGGCAAGGACGGCGTGCCCGCCTCGCCGTGGCAAACGGTGCTGATCATGGCGGCCGGCGCTGCGGGCGCCCTGGCCTATGCGTGGAGCGACACGTTCTGGTTCTCGGCCGTGGAGGGCGAGGTCTATGCCTACTCGTCGATGATTACGGCCTTGGTGTTCTGGCTCATCCTGAAGTGGGAGGACCACGCGGACGAGCCGCACTCGGACCGCTACCTGGTGCTGATTTTCTACCTGACGGGCCTCTCGATCGGCGTCCACCTGCTGAACCTGCTCTGCCTGCCGGCCATTGCGCTGGTCTACTACTTCCGCAAACATCCGCAGGCGACGACGCGCGGCTCGCTCGGGGCGCTGGCCATCTCGCTGCTGCTGGTGGCGGCGGTGCTCTACGGCGTGGTGCCGGGCATCGTGAAGGTGGGCGGCTGGTTTGAGCTGTTCTTCGTCAACACGCTGGGCCTGGGCTTCAACAGCGGCCTGGTGGTCTACCTGTTTGTGCTGGTAGGCGTGGTGCTGGCGGCCATATACAGCACGAGCGGAACGAACCGCCGGCTCATCTCGGTGCTCTACGTGCTGTCGGTGGGCCTGTTGGGCATTCCCTTCTTCCTGGGCCACGGCTGGCTGGCCGTGGTGTTCGGGGCGCTGATCCTGGCCGGCCTGGCCTGGCTCCTGCATCGCCGCGGGAAGGACGGGGAGTACGTGCTGCGGAAACGCTTCCTCAACACGTCGCTCCTGTGTATGCTGATGCTGATGATTGGCTACTCGTCGTATGCCGTCATCGTGATCCGCTCGACGCAGAACACGCCGATGGACCAGAACTCGCCGGAGGACGTGTTCACCCTGGGGACGTACCTGGGCCGCGAGCAGTATGGCGAGACGCCCCTGCTCTACGGTCAGGCCTACACGTCGGTGCCCTGCTACCAGCGGCAGCTGACGACGGACCCGGTGACGGGCCAGCAGCGATTTGCCACCTACACGGACCGCACGGGCACGGAACAGTATGCCCTGACGGTGATGACGGAGAAGGGCTCGCGCCTGCAACGCCACGAGAAGAAGTCGGCCGACGAACCGGACCGCTACGACCGCATGGAGACGCAGGAGGGCGCCATCTACCCGGGCCCGATGAAGATGCTCTTCCCCCGCATGTATTCCCCGGACCACGCGGACAACTACGAGCAGTGGCTCGGCGGGGTGGACAAGCACGAGGTGGAGGCCGAGTGGGACACGCCCTACGGTCCGGAGACGTCGTACGGCGAAATGCCCTCGCAGATGGACAACCTGCGCTTCTTCCTCAGCTACCAGGTGAACTATATGTACTGGCGTTACTTCATGTGGAACTTCGCAGGCCGGCAAAACGACATCCAGGGCCACGGAGGCCCGGAGAACGGCAACTGGATTACGGGCATACCTTTTATAGACAACGCCCTCTACGGCGACCAGTCGGCCCTGCCCGACGCGCTGAAGGAGAACAAGGGCCGCAACGTCTTCTACTGTCTGCCGCTGCTGCTGGGCTTGCTCGGCATGTTCTGGCAGGCGTTTCGCGGACACCGCGGGGTGCAGCAGTTCTGGGTGGTCTTTTTCCTTTTCTTCATGACCGGTCTGGCCATCGTGCTCTACCTGAACCAGACGCCGAGCCAGCCGCGTGAACGCGACTATGCCTATGCGGGCTCGTTCTACGCCTATGCCATCTGGATAGGCCTGGGCGTGGCGGCCCTGGGGCACTGGCTGCGCCGCATCCCGAAAGTGGACGAGAAGGTGGCCGTCGGCCTGGCCACGGTCGTAGCCCTGGCCGTGCCCTTGCAGATGGTAAGCCAGACGTGGGACGACCACGACCGCTCGGGCCGCTACGCCTGCCGCGACTTCGGCCTGAACTATCTCAATACGCTGCCGGACAAGGGGATGCCCATCATCTTTACGAACGGGGACAACGACACCTTCCCCCTCTGGTACGCCCAGGAGACGGAGGGCAAACGGACCGACGCCCGCGTCTGCAACCTGTCGTACCTGCAGACGGACTGGTACACGGACCAGATGCGCCGACAGGCTTACGAGTCGGCGCCCCTGCCCATCGCGTGGTCGCGCTACGAGTACGTGGACAACCGCGGCCGCGGCTTCGACTACTACGAGGTGAAGCCCGAAATGCGCGCCGAGCTGGACAGCGTGAAAGCCCGCACGGGGGTGAACACCTACGAACTGACGTACCTCATTGACCACTACATCCGTGGCCGCGTACGCAACGACCAGCCGGGCGTGATGCCGACGGACTCGGTCGTAGTGATGGTGGACAAGGACGAAATCCGCAAGTCGGGCATGATGCTGCCCTACGGCCCGGACTCTATCCCGGACTACATGACCATCTCCTTCCGCGGTAAGGGGAATATCACGAAGAGCCAGATGATGATTTACGAAATGCTGGCCCGCAACGCCTGGAAACGCCCGATGTACATGTCCGTGACGCTGGGCGGCCTGGGCTCGAACAACTTCGCCGGCCTCGACGACTACCTCGTACTGGAGGGCCTGGCCTACCGCATCACGCCGTTCCGCCACCCGCGCGGCCTCGACGGACAACCGCAGACGGTGATAGACACGGAGCGGATGTACGACAACCTCGTGAACCGCTTCCGCTACGGCAACGTGAAGGAGCCGGGCATCTATCTCGACGAAACGGTGACCCGTATGTGTGCCACGCACCGCAACATGTTCTGCATCCTCGTGGAGCAGCTGCTGCGCGAGGGCAAGCGCGACAAGGCCCTCAAGGCGTTGCGCAAGTGCAAGGAGGAACTGCCCGCGGCCAACATTCCCTACGACGAATACGACTATAACATAGCCGACCTCTGGCTGCAGGCAGGCGACAAGAAGGAGGCGGCGCGCGTGGCCCAGGCCGTGGGCAACCGCGTGCTGCAGCAACTGGCCTGGGCGAGCAGCCTGGGCGAGGACCGCGTGCAGAGCCTGCTGAGCGACTGCTACCGCGACCTCCGCGTGGCCTACGCCGCGTCCGACCTGCTGCGCCGCAGCGACGAGAAGGCCGCGGCCGCCTTCGACCAGCGCCTGATGGCGGCGGAGAACTCACTGGCCGCCCGTGCCGTACTCAACTGGCTGCAGTCGCAGCAGGAGCCCGCCTACGGCGCCCCCGCCTTCCAGGCCGGCGGCTTCGGCGGTTACGGTTCCGGCCTATGATCATTGAGCAGCCCGCGAAGTTCCTGCGTTGGCTCTATCCCGATGCCTTGTGGCGGATGGACCCCACGGAGCGCGCCGTCTACCTGACCTTTGACGACGGCCCCATCCCGGAGGTGACGCCCTGGGTGCTCGAGGTGCTGGAGCACTACGACGTGCGCGCCACGTTCTTTATGGTGGGCGACAACGTGCGCAAGCATCCGCGCGAGTTCGAGATGGTGCGCGAGCGGGGACACCGGCTGGGCAACCACTCGTTTAACCACATCGGCGGCTTCCGCCACGGCGTGAGCTCCTACGTGCGCAACGTGGACAAGGCGAACGCTTACCTGCACACGGACCTGTACCGTCCGCCCCACGGCTGGATGAAGTGGCAGCAGTACTGGGCCATACGCGAGCGCTACCGCGTCGTGATGTGGGACCTCGTGACCCGCGACTACTCCACCCGCCTGAACGGCCGCGACGTGCTGCTCAACGTGCGCCGCTACGCCCGCCCGGGCAGCATCATCACGTTCCACGACTCGCTGAAGAGCCAGGACAAGCTGCTGTACGCCCTCCCGCGGGCCATCGCCTGGCTCCAGTCGCAGGGCTACGCGTTCCGGGTGTTCGACTGAAGGAAACGACATGTCCGAGACCGATATAATATATAGCGAACAAGTGAAAGCCGAGGCCGCGCGCCTCGGCTTTTGCGCCTGTGGGCTGGCCCCGGCCGGTCCCGTGGCGGCTCCCTGCGCCGACTACGTGCGCCGCTGGCTGGCCGCGGGGTGCCAGGGGGCGATGGACTACCTGGAGCGGCGCGTGGCGCTGCGCCTGGACCCCTGCCGACTGGTAGAGGGGGCGCGCACGGTGGTGGCCGTCGCCTTGCCCTACGCCCCGGCGGCCGCGCTCCACCCCGACGGCTACGCCCTGGCGCGCTATGCCCTGGGCCGCGACTATCACGACGTGGTGCGCGGCCGCCTGCGGCAGCTGATGGCGGCCCTGGGCCTCGAGGAGGACCGCGACGGCCGCCCCTTCTGCGACACGGCGCCCGTGGACGAGCGTTACTGGGCCGTGCGCTGCGGCCTGGGCTGGACGGGGCGTAACCGTCAGCTCGTCGTCCCCGGCTACGGCAGCTACGTCTTTCTGGGCGAGCTCGTCGTGCGGCGGCCGGCCGACGTCTACGACACGCCCATGGCTTCGCGCTGCGGCGACTGTCGCCGCTGCCTCGACGCCTGCCCGACGGGTGCCCTCACGGAGGACGGTCTCGACGCCCGCCGTTGCCTGTCGTACCTCACTATCGAGCAGCGCGGCCCGCTGCCGCCCGACGCCGGCCGGCAGATGGGCCGCTGCATCTACGGCTGCGACCGTTGCGCCGAGGCCTGTCCGTGGAACCGCCACGTGCCGCCGACGCCCGAGTCGGACTTCCAGCCCAGTGCCGCCCTGCGCGCCATGACGGCCGCCGACTGGCACCGCCTCAGCCCCGAGCAGTACCGCGCCCTCTTCCGCCGCAGCGCCGTCCGCCGCGCCAAGTACGAGGGCCTGCTCCGCAACATCCGCGCCGTCGAGGCCGCCGCCAGCGCCGCCGGCGCGTTGCTCCCGGCTGAAACCGCGTTGCCCCCGGGCGGTGCGGCCTATTCCGGCGGCGAAAAAATCGGGCGCAGAAAAAATCGGGCCGGCGGCTTGGTTATTCCCGAAAAAAATTCGTAACTTCGCGCCGTCGTTTAGCAACGACCCTGAGTTTGTCCCATGGTGTAATGGTTAGCACTAGAGATTTTGGTTCTCTCAGTCCCCGTTCGAATCGGAGTGGGACAACTTCCATTCAGCGCCCCGTGCCTTTCGGCATGGGGCTTTTTTGGCTTGCGCTATGAGTTCGCTCCTCCGTTTCCATATCGACGCCCGCTTCCGTCTGTCGACGGACTGGGTGCGCCTGCGCTTCGAGCCCGGCGACGGTCCCCGCGCCTTTCTCCGCGAGGAGGCGGAGGGGCAGGTCGTCGTTCTCCCCGCCGGCTTTCCCCTGGAGCGCCCCGCCGCCCAGGCGTGGGCCAACCGCGTTGTCGTGGAACTGCTGCGGCGCCGGGCCCTCGCCGTCCTGCCGCAACGGCTCGACGATGCGGCCCGTCGCTTCGGGCTGCGCTACCGGCGGCTGACGGTGAAGAACGTTTGTAGCCGGTGGGGCAGCTGCTCGGCCGACGGGAACATCAACCTTTCGCTTTGGCTCATGCTCCTGCCCACGCGCTTCGTGGACTATGTGGTGGTCCACGAACTGGCGCACCTCGTGGAGCGCAACCACGGTCCGCGCTTCTGGGCCACGGTGGACCGTTTCCTGGGGCAACCCGGCGCCGGCCACCGCACGGCCCGCGAACTCAACGCCTATTTCCGCGACTACTGCCGCACCGTTTTCCGCGCCCCAATCGCCGCGCGCTGAGGCCGGGGGCGGCGCGATGTCGCCCATTCCTCTTGGCCTGCGCCCCGTCCGCCGCGTGCCGCAGGGCCGGTCCGGCCGCCCATCCCGCTTCCCCGGCGCGCCGCAACTGCCCGCGCAGGCCCCGTTGCGCCTCCGCCTTTCCTAATCTTTACAAAATCTTAATACGAAAAGCAGAAAACGGGCGCACCGCTTCCGCCGATTATTTCGTAAATTTGCACCATACGTTTACAGTTCACATTATTAACTCAAAACCACAAGACGTATGAAGAAATTTTACGTATTGAAGACCCTGTGCGCGCTGTTCCTGTTCGCCCTCGTCGGCGTCACGGCCTCCGCGCAGGAAGTCAAGTTCGACTTCGGAGCCAACGAGTTCGGACTTCCGATCGGCAGCAACGAAGAAGGTGCAGCCGATGCCGGAAACATCACTGCGCCTATTGTGAAGGACGGCGTCACGCTGACGTTCGACAAGGCCACCGGTGACACGCCGCCCCGCATGTGGACCGGTCCGCAGCTCCGTACCTACAAGGGCAACACGATGACGGTCACCGCTCCCGAGGGCGAGACCATTTCCTCGATTCAGTTCACGGCTGACGGCAGCAGCAGATTCAAGTTCGCCGTTGACGGGACCGACATCGACCTGAACACCGGCTGGACCGGCGAGGCCGCTTCCGTCACGTTCGACGGTACGGGTTCGTCGCGCCTGTTCACCGTCACGGTCACCCTGGGCAGTGGCGGCGAAACGCCCGACCCCACTCCTCAGCCTGAGCGCTACGACATCTTCACCGAGTCGTTTGCCAACGGCCAGGGGGACTTCACGGTTGACGACGTGAGCCTTGCCGAGGGCCTCTCTTATGTATGGAAGGCCGACACCAAATACGGCTACATGAAGGCTTCCGCCTATGTAAGCGGTACGAACTATGCCGCCGAGAGCTGGCTCATCTCTCCCGTCATCGACCTGACCGGTTCCACGAATTCGCAGCTCGCTTTCGACCACGCCGGCAACTTCTTCGGCGGTGCCGAGGGTATGGCTGCAGCCGTTTCCGTCAAGGCCCGCGTGGAGGGCACGGAGGATTGGACCGACCTGACCCTTTCCGAGTGGGCCTCCGGTAATTCCTGGACCTTCAGCGCCACGACGGCCGACCTCTCCGCCTTCGACGGTCAGCGCATCCAGTTGGCCTTTGTCTACACCTCTACGGCCGACGTTGCCGGCACGTGGGAAGTGCAGAATGTTGTCGTTTCCGGCGAACTCGAGGAAGCACCCGTCGACGTGGCCGAACCGACCTTCTCGCCCGAAGCCGGCGCTTACAACAACAGCGTTGAGGTGAGCCTCTCCGCCGCTGAGGGCCTGACCGTATACTACACGACCGACGGCACCGAGCCCACGACGGCCTCTACCCTCTACGAAGCGCCCTTCACGCTGACCGAGACGACCACCGTCAAGGCCATTGCCGTCGACGCCGAGGGCAACGTGAGCGACGTCGTGAGCGCCACCTACACCGTGCGCCAACCGCTCGACGTGCCCGAGGGCTGCGTGGGCTTCGACTTCACCATGAACCCGTGGGGCCTGCCCTTGTCCAACGATGGAAACGTTCCTATTTATCGCGTAGAGCAGGACGGCGTAGTCCTGACGGCTACGGACGGCACCACGACGCCGCCTCGCATGTGGAACGACTTCAATCTGGGTCCGCAGTTGCGCGTATATAGCGGCGGCACGCTGACCTTCACCGCTCCCGAGGGCTACCAGATCACGAAGATTGAGTTCGTCGCCGCCAAGTTCGGCTTAACGACCACAGTCGGCACGCTTATCGACCAGACCTGGGAAGGCAGCGCCCCGAGCGTCACCTTCGACGTCACCGCTACGACGAATATCTCCACCGTCCTCCTGACGTTCGACCGTCCCGTTGTCGACGGCATCGACAGCGTGACGACCGGCACGGACGCCGCTCCGGTTATCTACACCATCGACGGCCGTCGCGTAGAGCGCGCAGAGCGTGGCCTCTACATCATCAACGGTCAGAAGGTTTACGTGAAGTAACTTCCCGTCATTCATCCACCGCGCTCCGGCGCGGCGAGGCCGGTCCCGCCTGGGGCCGGCCTTTTTTGTGCCCCAGCCCGGACGGGGCCGCAGTCCAGCCGGCGTTTCTCCCTTCCGCGTCCCCGTCGGCCCGCAGCGCCGCCGATTGGGGGCCGCTTTGCCGCGTCGGGCTGCCGGGTAGCGCCGACGGTCGGCGCACGCACGGGGCTAAGGCCAGTTTTTACGGGCCTTAGCCCCGTTTTTACGGGAATAGGGCCCGTTCCGGCGCGGCCCGTCGGGCGGATTTCCGTCCCAGGCAGCGGGCCCTGTTCCCGGTTGTCGGGTTGCCCCTCGGGCTACCGGCCGCAGGTCGTCGGTCTGTCCGAAGAGCCGGTTTGTGACATGGAGTGTCTTTTGAAAGGGGTGAAAAGTTAAGAAAATGTAAATCGGGGGGGGTGGAAAATACTTTTTAGCTTTTCTTCAAAAAGGTCTGCTTAAATTTACCCCCGAAAATCTTTTTTTGTTTTATTGTTTCACTCATCTAAATCAGCTTCACTATGAAGAAATTTACTACTTTTCTTTCCATGATGCTGTTGTTCGTGATGGGAACCCTGTCCGTATCGGCCCAGTCGCCTGAGTTCGTGTACGAAGTCGGTAACTCCGTGACAGAGATTCCTGTCGACCAGGACGTGGTCATCCGTGGCGGTGTCAACACCGGCTTTACGGGGTCCAACTCCTACTTGAGCAACCGCAATTCGTGGATGGCTACGCCGGACGAAACCTGTGTGTTCCACTTCGTCCGGGTAGGCGAGATCGACGTGCCTACGGTGGGCACGCTGCCTACGTATGCCCTGTTCAACGTGAACAACGGCAGCTATTTCACGGAGTCGGCCACCTACTCCCGCTCCGTAGCCGACGCGTTCGTCTTTACGGCCGAGTTGAGCAAGGGCGGTACGGCGCCCGCATCTTGGGACGGCACGTACACGTTCAAGGACTTCTACAACATGGTCATGGAGGAGCAGCTCGCCGCCGGCATCGGCCAGACGTTCGTCTTCTGCAAGGCCGACCTGACTTCCATTGTCCCGACTTATCTGGTGTATGGCTCTTCGCTCATCGCCGCTTATTATAATGTGAACGACTTCTTCGTTTGTCCCGTGACGGCCCGTGAAAAGACGGCGCGCGAGAAGTTCGAGGAAGTCTTCAACGAGGTCTTCTCCAGTGGTTTCAATCCCGACAGCTACACGGTCGGCACGACGCCGGGCTGCGTTTCTCAGGCCGGTATCGACGCCATGCAGGCTGCCTACGAAGCCGCTTTCGCCGCTTTTGCCGACTTGAGCCTCTCCGACGAAGAGCTGAATGCCGTCATCGAGCAGATTTATGCCGCTCAGGAAACGTTCAACGCTTCCGTCGTTCAGGTAACGCCGGGCTACTACGTCATGCTGAGCCAGCGCAGCCAGGATGCCGTTTACGACGACGGTGCCAACGTGCGCTGCTCCACGGGTTACGCTGTGCCCGAAGCGTTGACGACGTCCGACGCCCGCTACATCTGGGAAGTGGTGGCTACCGACAACGGCCGCTACCAGTTGCGCAACTTCGTGACGAACCGTTACATGGACGCCGGTGCCGGCACGTCCGTCATCTTCACGACGAGCGAGACGCCCTCCGCCACGTTCAACTTCACCCTGCTTTCGGGCCGCTACTTCGGCATCCAGGACCAGAACGGCAACTGGGGTCACTGCGACGCCTCGATGCAGTTCGTGCTGTGGAACTCCACGGGCACGGGTAACCAGTTCGAGTTTGTGCCCGTCTCTGCCGACGCCGTCGAGGCCCTGCGCCCGGCCGTTGAGCAGGACCTCCTGCAAAGCGCGCTCGCCGAACTCGTGACCGAGGTGCAGAACGGTAAGAAGAACTACCTCTACGCCTCCGACGTGACCTTCGACGACCAGTACGCCAGCGCCGGTTTGGTTGACGCTGCCCACATGTCGACGAATGCACCCGAGCCGAATGAAGGCTACGATGTTGCCAACCAGTTCGTTCGCCTGACCGACGGCAACCTGCAGACCTACTTCCACACGAGATGGAGCGCAGGTGACGACGCTCCTACGTCTGGCTATCACTGGGTGCAGGTTGACTTGGGCGAGGCCGTTCAGAACCTCTTCATCAAGTTCTCCGACCGTCACAACAACCGCAACAACACGCCGCGCCGCCTGGCCCTCGTTGCCCCGGCCGATGGTGAAGATCCCGCGAGCGCAGTCTGGACGGATACGTTGCTCAGAGATACGATTATCTACCAGTACACGACACACTTCACGAACGCTGCCCTCGACAGCACGACGGCCGTATTGCGCGTTGATTTGGGCAAACCGGTTCAGAACCTCCGCTTCGTCGTAACGAGGACGGCTCACCCGTCTGGCGGTATGGCAAATGGCAGCGGTCCGTTCTGGAACCTGAGCGAACTCCGCTTCTATACGGATGGCGGCGACAACCCGCTCCTCTCCGAGATTCCGCAGGACGTGAAGGACGCTCTCGACGCTGCCCTGAGTGCTGCTGAAACGGCCGTAGCCGGCAGCGCCGCAACCCAGGAACTCCTCGACAACCTCCAGGCCGCTTGGGATGCTTACGTAGCCGCCTATCCCGACCCGCGCCCGCTCCAGGGTCTGGTCGACGAGGCCCGCTCGCTGGCCGAGGACGCCTTTGAGGGCGACCAGGTGGGCTACTACGCCGTAGGTTCCAAGGACGCTCTGCTCGCCGTCGTGACGGAAGTGGAAGGCGCCATGGCTGGCGGTCTGAGCCTGCAGCAGATTGCCGAATATACCGACAAACTCGAGGCCGCTATGGCTGCTTTCCGGAACAAGTTCAACATCCCGGCCGAGGGTTACTACCGCATCATGAGCACCTCGCCCGAGGGCGCTGGTAATGGTAACTACATCTACGCCACCGCCGCCAGCGAAACGGCCTCCGCACGCTGGAGCTACAAGGGCGACGAGAACCTGGAAGGCCGCCTGGATGCCATCTGGTACCTCAGCCACAACGAGGACGGTTCCGTATCGTTCCGCAACGTGGCCACCGGCCTCTACCTCGGCAACACCTTCGAGGACGCCGCCGATCCTTCCACCGTCGGCCTCTCCGTTGCCCTGAACTACTCGCTCGAGCCCGACTCGTTCCGCATCGGCTATGCCGGCTCCGAGGGCATGATGAACATCGAAATGTATGACGGCCGCTGGATCAACGCTGCGCCCGAGGGCGGCATCGTGAACTGGAACGGCTCCGCCGCCAACTCCTGCTTCGACTTTGAGCCCGTCGACGAGCTGAATTTCTACGGCGAAACCTACGTGAACCTGCCGGCTGTCGGCATGCAGATTATGTGCCTGCCCTACGACATAGACGGTGGCTTCGCCATGCCGACTGCCTACAAGGTGCTCGGTCTGAGAACGGACGCCGACGGCAAGGGCTACATTGAAATGGTACCGTTCGAGGAAGGCGAAACCCTGACCGCAGGTACTCCGTTCGTGGTCAATCCGGAATCGGAAACCTTCCTGGTATCCCTGACCATGGGCACAACGTTCGAGGAAATCATGAACGGCGACCACGGCTACGAGCCCGATGAAGTCAACGGTATGGTCAGCGCACCTTCCGAGGTAGCGCCGGGCGCCGGCCGCGGCCTCTTGGTAGACGGCGTAGTCCGTCTCCTCCTGGAGGGCGAGACCGTCGCCGCCGGAACCGGTTACTTCACCGACAAACTGCCGCAGACCGAAGAGGTCGGTAGCCTCTCCATCCCCGTTGAGGGCGTCATCAACGCCATCGGCGGCGCCACGGTTGTGGACAACGCGGCCGAGGTCGACGTCTACACCCTCTCCGGTGTGAAGGTACGCGGCAACGTCAAGGCTGCCGACGCCACGAAGGGCCTGCCTACCGGCCTGTACATCGTAGGCGGTCAGAAAGTCTTCGTGAAGTAATCTTAATCGGATAGACCCTATTCCGCGCCCTGCGCGGACAGGCCGGCCCCCAGCGGGGCCGGCCTTTTTTGTATGTTCTTATATTATTATAGGTGTGCGGCCGTTCCGCGGTGCTCCTTTCCCGTCGCCCGCCGCCGCGCTCTTATAGATTATAGGTGTGCGGCGGGGCAGGGTAGGGCGGCCCCCGTCTTCCTAATTCATTTCATTACTTAATTACCATCACAGCCATGAAGAAAATCTATCGTTTTCTTTCCCTGTTCTGCCTGTTGCTGATGACCGGCGGGACAGCGCTGGCGCAGGACTCCGACACGAAGTGGGACGTCGACGGCGACAACCCCGTTACGGTCATTGAGCCCGGCGTGAACTATGCGTTGCGGCACGGCACGAATGCCGGTTTCGAGCCCAACGAGTACCTGTCCGTCAACGGTTCGGGCATCACCGAGCCCGACGTCTATGCCATCTACCAGTTTGAGGTGGACGGCCAGGTGACGACCGACGGCGAAACCCTCCCGCTCTACATCCTGCGCAACGTCGGCAACGGCCAGTACCTGGCTTCCGGCGGCAGCTACGTCCGTTCGCGCAGCGACGCCTTCCACTTCACCGCCCTGTTGGCCACGGGCTACCCCGAGGGTACTAACCTCGCTGACCTCACGGAGTTGCAGCGCCGCAGCGCCGCGCAGAACACCGCCCAGCCCGGCGTGGACGGCAAGACCTTCGTCTTTGCCTCTGCCGAGCCCAACGAGGACGGCCTCTTCACCTATATCTGCTACTACGGCGACCCCGGTTTCTGGACCTACTTCGACACGAACGCCTGGTTCGTGCTCAACGCCACGCCCCGCGCCGCCACGGCCCGCGAGCTCATGCAGGACGCCTACGACGCCCTCTTCGGCACCGCCAGCCCCGACGAATCGAGCTTCCCCGTAGGCACCGAGCCCGGCTGCATCTCGCAAGCGCTCTTCAACCAGATCATGGAAGCCTACAACGCCTACTTCGACGCCAGCGGCCGCCCCGATGCTTCGGACGAGGAGCTCCTGGCCGTCGCCGACCAGCTGAATGCCGCCGCCGAGGCCCTGGCCACCGGCCGCGTGCAGGTGAGCCCCGGCTACTACATCCTGCGCAGCCAGCGTTCGAGCAACGCCGCCTATGACGACGGCTCCATCGTACACTGCACGGGCAACTACGAGATTCCCGAGACCTACACCGTCTCCGACGCCCGCTACATCTGGCAGGTGATCGACGCCGGCAACGGCGCTTACCGCCTGCGCAACTTCTCCACGGGCCGCTACATCGACGCCAGCCCCGGCACGTCCAACGACTTCACCACGTCCGAGGAGCCCACGGCCACCTTCACCTTCCCCTGGGACGCCGCCCGCTATTTCGACATCGTGGACCAGAACGGAAACATGGCCCACTGCGATGCCTCGAACAACTTCGTGCAGTGGAACTCCGCAGGCAATACGGCCAATCAGTGGGAGTTCACGCCCGTCAGCGATGACGTCATTGCCAGCCTCACCGAGGCCGTGGCCGAGGAACGCCTCATGACCGCCCTGCGCTCCACCCTGGCCGACGCCCGCGGCGCCCGGTTGAACCACATCTACGCCTCCGACGTCACCTTCGACGACCAGTATGCCTCCGACGGCCTGGCCGACCCCGCCCTCATGAAGACCAATGCCCCTGAGTCCGGTGAGGGCTACGCCATCGAAGACCAGTTCACCCAGCTGAGCGACGGCAATCTGGAGACCTATTTCCACACGGCCTGGAGCAACAACGACGCTACCACGTACCACTACCTCCAGGTAGACCTGGGCAAGGCCGTGCAGAAACTCTTCGTCAAGTTCTCCCAGCGCCACAGCAAGCCGGCCGAGAACAACCCGCTCTACGTGGCCTTCGTCACCAACGACGACCCCCTCGCCGACGTCTGGACCGACACGCTCCGCAAGGATTCCGTCGTCTACCAGTACACGACCCGCTTTGCCACCGGCAGCCGCGACAGCAGCACGGCCGTGATGCACATCGAGTTTGAAAAGCCCGTGCAGCACCTGCGCTTCACCGTGCTCGGCACCTTCGACAACACGTGGCACGGCGCCGGCGTCTGCTGGTACGTCAGCGAGATGCGCTTCTACGAGGACGGCGGCCACAACCCGCTCTACGACATGATCCCGCAGGAAGTCCGCGACGAGCTGGACCGCCAGATAGCCCTGGCCGAGGCCGCCCTGGCCGACAGCACCGTCACGCAGACGGTCATCGACGACCTCCAGGCCGCCATCGACGCCTTCAACGAGGCCTATCCCGACCCCACGGCCCTGAACAACCTCATCGAGAACGCCCGCACCCAGGCCGCCGCGGCTGAGGAAGGCGACGAGCCCGGCTACTTCCAGGCCGGCGCCGCTGCCGCACTGACCGCCGTGCTCGACGAAATAGAGAGCGAGATAGCCGGCGTCAACCTCACGCTCGACCAGATTGACACCTATACGCAGCGCGTCCATGCCGCACTGGCCGAATTCAACGACAAGCTCAACGTGCCCGAGGACGGCTTCTACTACATCCAGTTCCAGGGCACCGACGGCGCCGCCGAGGGCAACTACCTCTACGCCGACAATGCCGGCACCGAGGCCACGGCCAACTGGGGCTACGCCGACGACGACTTCTACAGCTCCCGCCTCAACCTCCTCTGGCGCGTAGAGCGCACGGACGACGGTGCCTTCACCCTGCGCAACCTCGGCACCGGCCACTACCTGACCAACGTCTACAAGAACGTGGCCGACCCCGACACGCTCGACCTCTCGAACGCCTTGCCCATGGGCAACAGCGCCGACGGCCTGCGCTGCGTCTTCTCCGGAACGCCCGGCGTCTTCAACCTCCAGCTCGTCGAGGGCTACTATGTGAATGCCGACCCCTCCGGCGCCGTCGTCAACTGGAGCGCACAGGGCGGCAACTCCAACCTCGTCTTCGTGCCCGTCGACCTCTTTGAAGGTTCCCACGTTCTCGACGTACAGCCCAACTCGATGCGCGTCGTCACGCTGCCCTTCCCCATCAACGTCTACTTCAGCTCGCCCGGCATCTACCGCGTAGAGGGCCAGCGCGTCGCTGACGACGGCCAGCGCTACCTGGAACTCTCCCTTTACGAAGAGGGCCAGGTGCAGGCCGGCGTGCCCTTCATCATTGAGAACGACACGGAGGGGGCTACCTTCATGTTCGGTCTGACCAGTTTCGACCTCGACGAGTTCTACAGCACCGTGACCTACTGCTACGAACCGCTCACGCAGAACGGTCTCGTCGCCGCTCCCACCGCCATCCGTCCGGGCGTCGGCTACGGCATCCTGGTCGACGGCGAAGTGCAGATCACGAACGCTGACGACGAAGTGGCCGCCGGAGGCGGCTACCTCAGCGACGCCCTGCCCCAGACCGACGTGGTCGGCGACAGGGAGCTGCGCATCGACGGCATCATCAACGCCATCCCCGGCGCGCCGACCGTCGGCCCGTCCGCCGGTCCCGTCGACGTCTACACGCTCTCCGGCGTGAAGCTCCGCAGCGGCGTGCCCGCCGCCACCGCTACGAAGGGCCTGCCCGCAGGTCTCTACATCGTGGGCGGCCAGAAAGTCTTCGTGAAGTAACGTTCGCGAACCCTTGTCCGCCGCGCTCCGGCGCGGTCCGGCCGGTCCCTCCGCGGGGCCGGCCTTTTTCGTGCCCGCTGGCCCGGCGCCGCCGGCCGGTTGCCCCGGACACGGGCCCTATTCCCGTCAGAACTCGCCCTATCCCCGTCCGTACGGGCCTTAGCCCCGTTCGCCCGGCGCCACCCGGGCCGCCGGTGCGGCTAACCGACCGCACTGCTGGATACTGGCGTCCCGTCCGCGCCCCTGTTCGCCGCCCTTTTTACAGTTCCGGAAGAGCGCGGGAAATATATGAATGTTAAATGTTGATAAATAATGACCGAAATATTTTTGAGTTCGGATTCTTAACAGTAAATTTACATGCGATTTCCTATGGAAAATTTTTAATTCTCATAATGTTCAACAAACCTAAAACCAATCAGCAATGAAGAAAATCTACAATTTTCTTGCGATGTTCCTGTTGCTCTTTGCCGCAGGCGCATCGCCGGCGTTGGCGCAGGTCAGTGATGTCACGTGGGATATAGACACCGAAAATCCCGTGACGGAGATCCAGACCGGCACCAATTACGCCATCAAGCATGGTACCTACGCGCAATGGCATCCGGACCAGTATCTGTCGGCCTCCGGGGCAGGCATTACGACGCCGGACGAGACGTGTATCTACCAGTTCGAGGAGGACGGTACCGTCGACAATGACGGCGAGACCTTTACGGTTTACGTCCTCAGGAGCGTGTATAACGGACAGTACGTGTCCGGTAACAACGCCTACACCATGGCCCGCTCGGAAGCCCTTCACTTTACGGCTTGCGTGGCTACGAACGGCTTCACCAGCGAAGACCAGTGGAACACTTGGACCACTGCCCAGAAGCGCGCCGGCTTCAATGCCGAGCGTCAGGCAGGTAGCGAAGGCGTTACCATGATCTTTGCCCTGGCAGAGGTCGACGATGACGGCACGGTGAACTTCCTTTGCTATTGGGGCAACCCCGCTGTCAGCAGCTATCAGGACACGAACGCTTGGTTCGTCTACAACGCTACGCAGCGCGCGAAGACTAATTACGAGAAGATGAACGAGGCCTACGAAGCCCTCTTCCCCAGCGGCTGGAGTGAGACAGCGTTCACCGTAGGCACCACGCCCGGTTGCGTTTCGCAGGAGGTTTACGATCAGTTGGAAGCTGCTTTCCTGGCTTATAGCGATGCGCTTGGAGGAGCTGACCTGCCTTCCGAGGATGTTTGTCTCGAGGTGTACAATATGCTCGTTGCCGCTTCCGAGGCCTTGGCCAATGGCCGCGTACAGGTAACGCCGGGCTACTACATCATGAAGAGCCAGCGTTCGCAGGATGCCGCTTATGACGACGGCGCCAACGTGCGTTGTACGGCCAACTACACGATTCCCGAGACGCTGACGGCTGCCGATGCCCGCTACATCTGGCAGGTAGTCGACGCCGGCAACGACCGCTATCAGCTGAAGAACGTGAAGACGGGCCGCTTCGTAAATGCAGGTACAGGTACGTCTGTCATCTTCACGACGAGCGAAGAGTCGACGGCTACGTTCACCTTCCCCTGGCTGCAGGGCACGCTCTTCCGCATCCAGGACCAGAACGGTAACTTCGGTCACTGCGACGGTTCGATGCAGTTCGTACAGTGGAACTCTACGGGCGAAGGCAACCAGTGGGCCTTCACGCCGGTATCTCAGGATGTCATTGACGCCATGCTGCCGGAGATTGAGCACAACCAGCTGCTCGCCAGCCTGGCCGACCTCGTCAGCGAGGCCCAGAGCGCTTCGGTGAACTACCTCTATGACTCCGACGTGACCTTCGACGACCAGTACGCCAGCGCCGGTTTGGTTGACGCTGCCCACATGTCGACGAATGCACCCGAGCCGAATGAAGGCTACGATGTTGCCAACCAGTTCGTTCGCCTGACCGACGGCAACCTGCAGACCTACTTCCACACGAGATGGAGCGCAGGTGACGACGCTCCTACGTCTGGCTATCACTGGGTGCAGGTTGACTTGGGCGAGGCCGTTCAGAACCTCTTCATCAAGTTCTCCGACCGTCACAACAACCGCAACAACACGCCGCGCCGCCTGGCCCTCGTTGCCCCGGCCGATGGTGAAGATCCCGCGAGCGCAGTCTGGACGGATACGTTGCTCAGAGATACGATTATCTACCAGTACACGACACACTTCACGAACGCTGCCCTCGACAGCACGACGGCCGTATTGCGCGTTGATTTGGGCAAACCGGTTCAGAACCTCCGCTTCGTCGTAACGAGGACGGCTCACCCGTCTGGCGGTATGGCAAATGGCAGCGGTCCGTTCTGGAACCTGAGCGAACTCCGCTTCTATACGGATGGCGGCGACAACCCGCTCTACCTGATGATTCCGGAGGAAGTTCGCAACGCACTCTCCGCACAGCTCGAAGTTGCTTCCGCAGCCCTGGCCGACAGTTCGGCTACGCAGGAAACCTACGACGCACTCGAGGCTGCCCTCGAAGCCTTCTATGACGCTTATCCCGATCCTACGGCGCTCAACAACCGCCTGGAGACGGCCCGCACGTTGCTCGAAGGTGCCGAGGAGGGTGACGACTATGGTTACTTCCAGTCAGGCGCTATCGCCGAATATCAGACAGCGCTGAACGCTATCGAGACGGAAATCGAGGGCCAGAACCTGACGCTCACCCAGCTCGATGAGTACATGGACCGCGTGAATGCCGCTATGGACGCCTTCAACGCCAGGTTGAACGTTCCGGAGGACGGTGTTTACTTCATCCGCTCGACGACCGAAGCCGCCGCTGCCGACAACTACGTTTACGCAACGAACGCCGGCGAGAACGGTACGACCCGCTGGGGCTATGCCGCTGCCGAGGATTTGTCTTCTCGTCTGGAGACGATGTGGTATCTGCAGCACAAGGACGATGGTACCGTCAGCCTGCGCAACCTGGCTACGGGCCGCTACATCACGAACCTCTACAAGGGCACCGAAGAGCCTGACACGATTGACCTGTCTCAGTCCCTCCCGTTGGGTGGTGACGCCGACGGCGTAAGCCTTGTCTTCTCCGGTACGCCGGGTTCCTTCAACTTCGAGTTTGCTTCCGGCTACTACATGAACGCCGACCCGAGCGGTCCCGTTGTCAACTGGAGCGCCGCAGGTGGTAACTCTAACTTCACGTTCGAGGTGGTTGATATGTTCGATGGTATTCAGACCGTAGATATTACGCCGAACGCCGTTCAGATTCTCAGCCTGCCGTTCTCGACCGATCCTTCTTGGGCTTCTGCTCCTATCTACCGTGTACTCGGTCAGAAGGCCGACGCCAATGGTCAGAACTATCTGCAACTCGAGGCTTGGCCCGACAATGAGCCGATTCCTGCCGGTGAAGCCTTTATCATCAGTGAGACGGACGGTCAGTCGACCTTCATGGCTGGTCTGTATTCCTTCGACGCTGTTGAGTTTGCTACGACGACCGAATACGCTTACGACCCGGTTACCGTGAAAGGTCTGGTCAGCGCTATCACGGAAGTTGTTCCTAAGGCTGGCGAAGGCTTGCTGCTCGACAACAAGGTCATGATCAGCGACGGTACGCGCCAGGTAGATGCCGGTACCGGTTACTTTAATGACCAGATTCCTGTAGTCGAGCAAGACGGCGACGCTGAACTCTTGATTGACGGTGTGATCAACGCTGTCGGTGGTGTTCAAATCGTTGACAACGCTGAGAACGTAGACGTTTACACGCTCTCCGGTGTGAAACTCCGCAGCAACGTGAAGGCTGCCAACGCTACGAACGGTCTGCCCGCAGGCCTCTACATCGTAGGCGGCAAGAAAGTGCTGGTAAAGTGATTTCACCGAATGAATGACACGTGCCGCGAGGCACTCTAAACAGGCGGCCGGCCCCACAGGGTCGGCCGCCTTGCGTATGGGACAAAGGGGTCCGGCAGCGCTGACGCGCGCTGCCGGACCCCTTTGTTTGTTTCCTGCCGGACGGGGCGCGGACGGGACGCCGCGCGGTGTAGGCGGTTCGGAAAGAAAGCCGTAACTTTGCCGCGGTTTTTCCGGAGCGGCCGGCGGGACAGTGCCGGGCTGCGTCGCGGACTTGCATCGCCGGCCGGTCGCTTCCCTTTTATGCTACGCGTTCATGTGGTTATCGTTTGCCTTTCTCTCCGCGGCCCTGTTGGGCTGCTATGACATCTTCAAGAAGCGCGCCCTGCGCGACAACGCCGTCGTGCCGGTGCTGTTTCTGAACACCCTGTTCTGCAGTCTGATTTTCGTGCCGCTGATTGTCGGGTCGGCGGCGGGCTGGATTCCGGCCGAGGGGGCGGGCTACATCCCCCTGTGCGGCTGGGCCACGCACCGCCTGGTGCTCGTCAAGGCGTTCATCGTGTTGGGCTCGTGGCTGTTGGGCTACGTCGGGATGAAGCATTTGCCCCTGACCATCGTGGGCCCGATCAACGCGACCCGGCCCGTCCTGACCCTGGTCGGCGCGATGTGCGTGTACGGCGAGCGGCTCAACGGCTGGCAGTGGACGGGCGTGCTACTGGCGGTGGTGTCGTTCCTCCTGCTGAGCCGCAGCGGGAAGAAGGAAGGCATCCGCTTCCTGCACAACCGCTGGATTTATTGCATCGTGGGGGCGGCGTTGCTGGGCGCCGCGAGCGGGCTTTACGACAAATACCTCATGGCGCCGGTGGCCGAGGGCGGGGCGGGCCTCGACAAGATGGTGGTGCAGAGTTGGTACAACCTCTACCAGTGCGCCATGATGGCGGTGATGCTGGCTGTGCTCTGGTGGCCCGGCCGACGGACTTCGACGCCCTTCCGCTGGAGCGTGGCGATACCGATGATTTCCGTCTTTCTCACGGCGGCGGACCTGGCCTATTTCTATGCGCTCAGCCAGCCCGGCGCCCTGATTTCGGTGGTGTCGATGGTGCGCCGCGGCAGCGTGGTCGTGTCGTTCCTGGGTGCCGCCCTGTTGTTCAAGGAGCGGAACCTGAAGTCGAAGGTCGTAGACCTGGCCCTCGTCCTGCTCGGCATGGTCTGCCTGTGGATAGGCACGGCGTAGCCCGCCCGTCGCCCACCTCTCCCGCCGCCACCCGTGCGCCCCGCCGTCACACGTCCCTGGCGTAATGGCTCACCCTCCCTGCCCGCCGCCCCACGTTCCTGGCGCCGCAGCTTCTCGCCACTACCCGTGCGCTCCGCCGTCACAGCGGGGCGGCGATGCACAGGCGGACTTCCACCCGCACTGTCAGGTCTGCGCGCCGCGCTCCGTAGCCTCCTGTCCGTTGCCCTTCGCCCGCCAGTTCTCCGCTTACGGGCCGGGCCGAACAGCATAAAATAAAGAAATCGGGAAACAAATTTTCCAAGCCGGAAAATCGAGAAAAGAAAAAGCGGAATACCGCCACCGTGCGCCGCCCTTATCCGCGTCGCCCCTTGCCAAAAGCGGCAAATCCGCCACCCCGTCCCCCTTCCTTCGCCCATACTCGGGCCATAAAAAACAAGTCAGCTAAAACTCCAGGAGTTATTAGCTGACTTGTTTGTACCCAGACCCGGTACAAGGCATAGAAATCATAGGAAAATAAAAGAATTTATCTTCCTTATTATCAATTATTTGCATCTTTCTTATTTTCTCTATTTTTGCCATATTTTGCCCATTTTTCGTCATTAAGTACACTTTTAGTACACTTTGAAATTCCATTTTCTTTTGTACCTTTGCAATATCGAAAAACAAAAGAAAATCAATTATTTAGTGTAATCACCCGGTTACGGTATCTAAATCGGGATAAAACCTCTAAACAATGGCAAAGTTAGAAAATAAAACGAAAGAAAACCCTAAATTGGAGCAAAACAGGCTGTCGGACGGCAGAATTAGTTTGTATCTGGAGTATTATTTGGGTAGAGAGGAAAAGCCTGTATTGGATGAAAACGGTAATCAGGTGTATTATGAAAGCGGTAAGATGCAGGGAAAGCCGAAGTTCGCTATCAAGCATCACAGGCGAAAAGAGAACCTCAGCCTGTATCTGATAGAGAAGCCACGTACCCCTGCGGAACGCCAGCAGAACAAGGAAACACTGGAGCTTGCTGTAAAAATACGTGCCGAACGTGAACAGGAGTTTAAGGAAAGTATGTTGGGCTATCGCCTGAAAAAAGACCGGAACGTGAATTTCTTGAATTATTTTCAAGCCTATATCAATGACTATACCAAGAAAGACATTCGGATGGTGCAAATCGCCCTAAGCCGTTTCAAGGACTTTTTGAAGGAGCATTACCCGATGCACGAGTTCGGCATCAAGCCGGAACTTATCACGAAGGACATGATGGAACAGTTCGTAGCTTATTTGCAATCCCGGAGCGTGGGCGAAGGGGCTAAAAGCATCTTCCAGCGTTTCAAGAAGGTTATCCACTATGCGATTGACCACGATGTGATGCTGAAAGACCCCTGCAAAGGCGTTACCTGCAAGGCGGATAGCCAGATACTACGCAAGGACGTGCTTTCGCCGGAAGAAATCCAGCGGTTGATTGCGTGCCATTATGACAACGAGAACCCCAACGTAAGGCGTGCGTTTATCTTTTGCCTGTATTGTGGCTTGCGCTTCTGTGATGTGAAAGACCTTACCTATAAGAATATCGACTACGCTAATAAGCTGCTAAAATTTGAGCAGAACAAGACCAAAGGTCATTCCGCCAGTAGCGGTGTGGTCATTCCGCTCAATGACGGTCTTCTTTCGCTTGTGGGAGAACCGCCGGCAGACGGTAACAAAGACGCTCTCATCTTCAACCTGCCTTCGTATGAAAGTTGCTGCAAATCCGTCAAGCGTTGGGTGAAAAGAGCCGGGATAGATAAGCACATAAGCTGGCACTGCGCCCGTCACTCATTCGCCGTGAATATCCTCAACAATGGGGCGAACATCAAGACGGTTGCCAGCCTGCTCGGGCATAGCGGACTGAAACATACGGAGAAATACACCCGTGCGGTGGATAAATTGAAAGAGGAGGCGATAAACAGCCTGCCGGAATTAAAGTTTTAACCATAAAAGACTTACCTTTGCAACTATGGACTTTGAAGCATTAGTAAAACATATCAGCACGATACAAAGCACGTTGCAGGCGCAAGCCGCACACGCTGTAAACCTCGCCCTGACTGCCCGCAATTGGCTCATGGGCTGCTATATCGTGGAGTTTGAGCAAAACGGTGAAGACCGTGCCGCATACGGCGAGCAACTGTTGAAGAAACTGGAACAGCGGTTGAATGTCAAAGGACTGAACGAGCGCAGGTTTCGTGAGTTCCGGCGGCTATACCTTGTTTATCCGCAACTGAAAGAGCCTATCGCACAATACATATTGGCAGGAAGCGAAATTCGGCACACACTGTCCGCCGAATTTGCAGACCCAATTCGGCGGTCGCCAACCGCCGAATCTTCTCAATACATTCAATCGGCTCAAAACAAATGGATTACCCCACCCGAAAAGTTATTTAGCCGCCTATCCTCTACCCATTTGAATGTAATTTCACCCATTGACAACCCCATTAAACGTGCTTTCTACGAAATGGAAGCCATTCGGGGCTGCTGGTCAGTAAAGGAACTGGAGCGGCAAATCAATTCCCTCTATTACGAGCGCAGCGGATTGTCGAAAAACAAAGAAGCCTTATCTGCTTTGGTGCAACGGCAAGCCATGCCGCTGCAGCCCAAAGACATTATTAACACGCCCGTTACGTTGGAGTTCTTGGGATTGAACGACCGTGCTTTGGTAACGGAAAACGACTTGGAGCAATCCATTCTGGACAACCTGCAACGCTTCCTTTTGGAAATGGGACATGGCTTCTGCTTCGAAGCACGCCAAAAGAGAATCCTGATAGACGGGGATTATTTCTTTGCCGACCTCGTGTTTTACCACCGCATTTTGAAATGCCATGTCATCGTGGAATTGAAGATAGACAAGTTCCGCCACGAATACGCTTCGCAACTGAACCTATATCTTAACTACTTCAAGGCGGAAGTGATGCAACCCGACGACAATCCGCCTGTCGGCATCCTGCTTTGCACCGAGAAGGGCGACACGTTGGTAAAATACGCCACTGCCGGATTAGACCCGAACATCTTCGTGCAAAAGTATATGATAGAACTTCCCACTGAAGAGGAAATTAAGAAGTTCATTTCAACTGCAAACTATTAGCAATAAAAAACACTACTGGCGAAAAGAAGGAAAGCCATTCTTTCTCTTTTCGCCAGCACGTTTATTACTGCCAACAAGAATAGGTTTAGGTTAGTTTGGATGTATATACAAAAGACAGAACTAAACCGTAAATGCAGACGATAATTATAGCAAGTCACTTATGATACATTCTGTTCTTCCAAGACTATATTAGCATCATTATCGCATTTTTCAGGCTTAATCCGCTCTATACGACGAATATGTTTTGCCCTATTAGCTATAATTAACGGTACACGCTCGACAACAACAACCGATGTGTCAAGCCCCAACGCACTCGGTTCTCCAATGCCTATCTTTCTAATTAAGGCATAAAGGCTCATCAGCAAATTTTGTCGGCGGTTACGGGAATCTTCAGGATAATATATCCGGTGGATAATAATAAAGCGAAAATCACCCGGTATGCCATTCTTATGCAATGAAGGATAAGAGCTTGTTAGTTCTACTTCACCATCCGCAACAAGGTCATCAACTACTTGTCGTAAATAAAGGCTCACGCGCGGTTCTATACGAAAACCTATACGCATGGTTATACTAAACAATGTCCCTTTTATTAATGTGGAACAATTATATTCAAGTGTGTCTGGTGTATCCACAAATTCAAGGTTAATAAGCCAATAATGATCTGCCCGTTTAGGCTGCTTATTAATTATGGAATACAACAATTTATCGTCCACACAACCTTCTTTGTCTGCATGATTCACATAGACAAGATTAGAAGCATATTTGGATATGCTTTCGTCCGCCTTAATATCAGAAATAATGTTGTAGTATTCACTTAACCGTTTGGAAGACATATGTTTTCGACGAATTTTGTTGGCACTTACCCATACAAACATGATAAAACATAATAATCCACCTATTAACAGCGTAAACCAACCTCCGACCATAAATTTGGACAGGTTTGCAGCAAGGAAAATACCTTCAATAACACAATATCCGCCGACAAACAGTATTGATAGAATGCGTGGAATGTTATGCATATGCAAATAGAATCCCAACAACAATGTTGTCATCAACATTGTAATAGTTATGGCAAGTCCATAAGCGGCTTCCATGTGGGTGGAATCTCGAAACAACAATATAGTAAATATTACTCCAATATACATTACAAGGTTTACCATTGGAATAAATGACTGACCTTTTACGTTGGTAGGGTGCTTAATACGCATACGAGGCCAGAAATTCAAGTTCATAGCTTCACTCAATATGGAAAATGAACCGCTTATTAGAGCTTGGCTCGCAACAATAGCTGCTGGAAAAGCCACGCGGCTTTGACCCTCTTGGCCAAACAGGATTGTCCCCTTTGGC
>OHIY01000157.1_pt1 | contig 42055 bp, 54 predicted proteins | sample 1568351 | NCBI WGS metagenome assembly OHIY01 (sample SAMEA3879547, study PRJEB24766) | human gut metagenome | biome: human-associated habitat; feature: feces | place: USA | collected 1985/1987 | reverse complement strand
CATTGTTGATGTCCTTTGGTAGCTTGATTATAGCGTTGCTTGCCTTTCTCGATAAAGAGAAAAGCTCTTCGAGGAAGAGCAGGCGAAAATAAAAATGCCTATCCTGTCTGCCAACAGGATAGGCGGTGTCCGTAAGGACATTTCTTTAGCCTAAACTCGGAGCATCCACCTTTGGAGAGGGTGCTTTCTGTTTGATTAAATATTATCATCCTATGCTTGATATTTCAAGACCCTATTTATAGATTTAAAGTTTATCATATTTCTGTATTTTTTCCTCAGTATCATAGATGAGAATATCAGGATTTGAATACAAAGATGAAACTAAGTTTTGCCATACGGGAATATTTTGCTTACTATTTATTATTGAACATAGTTTATCATAATCAATTAGTTCAAAATAGTCGAGCTTTCTTGTGTCTAATAATTTCTTTGCAGTATCTATAGAGCCATGAGAATATTTTTTTGCAGTTGATATATATATTCCTTTTCGTTTACCTTCAATAAATAAGGTGCCGACAAATTCTCGTATTCCTTTTACTAATTCAATATGATTCGGGTTTTGTCGTCTTTTTACTTGTACTAATATGGGGTCATCTGATTCTAGTACAATCAAATCAATTCCTCCATCACCTGTTTTTCCAACGTGGTGAACCTCGCAATCATAAACATCTTTTAAAATGCTTTGAGCGAGTTCTTCCAGTTTGTAGGGATCAATTTTATATAATAGCTCATTTTTTTTCTGAAGTTCGTTTGATAAGACCTCTAGTGGAAGATTTTTATCGCTAATATTAAATTTTTTTGTAATAGCATAGTATCGTGTTTTAGTATGTATTGAATTAACAGAATTTATATTATCTTCTTCATCAACAAAATGAGTTTTATATGTCCACCACATGCAGATAGGACATTCAAAGATGTCTCCTGTCAAATAAACATCACCACGACCATTTGAACAATGTTGGTAATGAATAAATACATGTTTTAATGCTGTGTTGCAAAAAGGACATGTTTTATCATTATAAAAAAATCGTTGAATGTCATTTGCTGGTTTATCGACATATAGTTTTCCAGACCCATTTCCGATTCTGGAGAAATCATATTGATCATAATAATAATCATAAAATCCAATTATCTCTGAATTGTTCATAAAATGCCTTTCCGATACACTAATTTGGAAAAATTTTTACAGTAAGGCGGTCAGTACCTTTTTTGACAACCATATTGTCATCAAGCAGATGTTGCTTGATTTCTTCGATATTTTCATTGATATGTTGCAAACTGTCAGCATACTCTTCTTCTGAATATTCATCTTTAGCATTTATCATATTTTCACGAATTTCCAAAGCTTTCATATAGGTACAGAGTTTTTTATTGATGAGGTTGTTCTTAAAGGACAGCTTAACAGTAGCAGGTTTGAAATTGCCCTCATCGTCCTTATCTGCCTCAAATTTCATATCGATCTGGTCATCCAGTTTAAACAGTAATGATAATACATCAGAAACTGTTTCTATATCAAAATCCATGAAAATATTAATGCTGATGCCTAGCGCATTGGCAATCTTTAAAAGCTGGTCAGGTTTTGGATTACGGATTCCATATTCATATTTCTTTATTGTTGCGGAATTTATGCCGGACAACTGACCAAGCGTTTCCTGTGATATTCCACGCATATTGCGAAAGTATTTAATCTTTTCTCCAGTAGTCATAAAAAATGCTCCTTTATGATTTGTTACCCCTATTTTATCACAATGGGACACATTTGTGTATAAAAATTTGGTTAAATTGCTTGACAGACACAAATATGTACTATATAATACGAATAAATAAGGTCACAAAAGTGTACCAAAATAAAAACAGGAAGGAGAACACAATATGGAGAATACGATGAAGATGTATGTAACAGCAGATGAAGCTGCACAGATTCTTGGAGTATCAAGAGAATATGCTTACAAAATCATTCGTGGTCTTAATAATGAATTAAAAGAAAAAGGCTATCGAGTGATTTCAGGCAAGGTACCTACAAAGTATTTTGAAGAAAAGTTTTATGGTATGGCAGCTGGTTAATGGAGAGGAGATGATGATATGCCAGCTACACGAGATGGTAAAACATGGCGCTGCCAGTTCTATTATGAGGACTGGCAGGGTGTACGCCATAAAAAGAACAAAAGAGGCTTTAAGACAAAGGCAGAAGCAGAGGAGTGGGAGCGTAACTTCCGGCAACAGCAGAGAAAAGATTTGGATATTAACTTTGGGAATAAATATTTCTTTCTTAGAAGCCGATATTTATTTAAAAATGGAGTAGCCATTATGTTATAGAAAAAGCATATGCAATAAGGTATCAGAAAGGATAAGATTTTTATGGAATGTAGAAGTACAGAGAGAAGACAATGGATTGTAGATAATTATAATGTAGTGCCGATAGCACACATTCAACTACTGGCAGGTCAAACTAAACATAGTGACGCAGGTTCTATGATTGAAAATGATTATTATATTTTCCATGCAATTGACAAAGCAAGTGGAAGAAGAGAAATTATTCAATGTGGCATGGGAGCAGCAAGAGATTTCTTAAGATTAATAGAACATGAGGGCTTACCCTTATTTAATCCTTTACATGGAGAAGGTGGAGAAGGTGGAGCCGGCGGACATAGTGGAGGGAATCCTAGTGAAAATGGAGGTAGAAGACCAGTAGAGGTATGGAATCCAACATCAAAGCAATTATTTAATGCTATTATGTGGATTATCCTTATTATTGATGCGAAACCAGATACAACAATCTTTAATATTAGGGAAAAAGTGTATAAGTTTAAGGATAGAGAGCCATTCAAGAGTCAGGTAAAAGCGGTAAATACCATTATTGGCAAGAATTTCGGTGGAAAAACTCTTACAGAAGCCATAGATGAGCTTAGAGTAAATAATAATGTCAGGGATAATATGTGTCGATTTGATAGGTTGGTGGATATTATAAATAATTATATTGATAAGGATGGAAATAGGGTAGAGTTGCAAGTGAACTTTTAAAGAATAGGTTTGGAAAAATGAGGAGTCCACCTGTAAGATTTTTGTGTTATACAGAGGAGATTGCTGATATAATAAAAAATAATTATACAATAGATTAACTAAAAAATAAAACAAAGTCTTAGGGAAAAAGGAAAAAGAATCGGATGAATATACTTGTAATAGGAAATGGATTTGATTTAGCACACAGATTGCCAACAAAATATGTGGATTTTTTAGAAATGATACAGTGTTTTAAATCTATTACCAATGAACCCAATATTATGAAGGCGGGGGGGTTGGATAATATAGAAAAACCAATATATGCTTTTTTAGATAGATTTATTTTTGAAGAATGTGCACTTAGAGGTGAGTTTAATAAATTGATAGAAGATAATTTTTGGATTGAGTATTTTTTACAATGTCCTATGTACCAAAAAGAAAATTGGATAGACTTTGAAAGTGAAATATCAAATGTAATTCAAAGTATTGATTTTGATATGAAAAATAACAATTTGAAATTAGATGATGGTGCTTCTATAGTAAGTAACTTTTATCTTGAAAAGTTCTTTTTAAAAAGATTGTCGGCGGCTGAGTTAGGTTTTGGGCAAGATTTACATGTGAGTACATTTAGAGAAATGAGAGATGTTTTATATCAAGATTTAAACAAATTAATAAGAGCTTTTGAGATATATTTGTGTGAATATGTAGAAAATATAGATCATATGAAAATTTCAAAAGAAATAAATAGCCTTGGAATTGACCATGTTCTTAGCTTTAATTATTCACATACATACCAAAAACTCTATGATAAGTCAAAAAATATAAAATATGATTATATACATGGAGAAAGCAGGCTTAATAACACCATAGAATCTAATAATATGGTACTTGGTATAGATGAATATTTAAATAAGAAAAGTAAGGATAAGGAAATAGATTTCATTGCTTTTAAAAAATATTATCAGAGAATTTATAAAGAAACTGGAAGTGAATATAAAAATTGGGTTGATGAAATTGCTAACAGTAGATATGAAAACGAAGCAGCATTGCGGGAACAATTTCCTAAACAGATACCATATGAAAAATTTAGCGCTAAACATAAGGTATATATTTTCGGACATTCATTGGATATTACGGATAAGGATGTTTTAAGAAATTTGATTTTAAATGATAATGTTTATACGACAATATATTATTTGAATAAAGTCGTAATGGGGCAGCAAATTGCGAATCTTGTGAAGGTCATTGGACAAGATGAACTAATAAGAAGAACTGGTGGAAGTACAAAGACCATTGAATTTAAGTTGCAGGCTAAGTTTGTAGAAAGAAAGGAATAATTTGATTTATGAACGAGGCGTTTGAATTGGCAAAGGTATCGTTAAAAAACGCAAATGATTATGAGGACAAATGATACTCAATGTGATCCCTAAGATGATAGGTGAAAAGTTTTTTTGACTAAAATAGTTTAAGTAATTATATTTTAGTCCGAGATGCAAGAAAAGATGTAGATAAACAGTGGCTTTTCTGCTTAGACTAAAGATAGTATTAGCTCAAGATTGAAGCCGATAAAATAGGAAAATTACAGAAAGTTACAATTCAAAAGCTGGAAAAACTATGATTGAAAAAACCACTGATTCATTAAAAAAAATGGCTGTTGCAGTCAATAAGTCGTTGATTGATTACCAAAAGCCGGCGATTGGAGAAGAAAAGTCGGTGATTGACGATAAAAAATCGGCGGTTGATAGGATAAAGTCGGCGATTGAGCAGCAAAAATATAATGAACCTTCGAAGGCAAATATTCTTAAGGTGTATGATGAAATAGAGAAAAATCAGATTTTTGGAACAAAAGAAATAAAAGAAATTTTTGATTGCTCACCATCTACAGCAAGAGCAGTCATGACAAAGCTTAGAGACATGAAAGTTGTTAAAGCGGTGAATGGTAAAGGAAAGGAAAAGTATGTATTCATAGAATAAAAATGAGATATAGAGTATTCCTGAATGTAAAAGCTTTATGTGTGGAAGTCAGGAGAAGATAAAAACTGAATTGGTTAAAGGCACAAATTTGGTTTAAGTAACTCTTATAATGAAGATGGTGAATGTCATAGAAAATGTCGTAGAAATGTCATAGAAATTTTGAGAAAAATCAAGTGACTAAATTCAGAATATTCTAACAAGAAACTTTTTAAAGCGTGAGAGACGCTTAAAGAGCTTTCTGAAAACGGATATTCCAAAGTTAGTCTCAACGAAGTCTCACGAGATTTGGGACTGAGTGAGACTCTATGATATAGCAAAATGCGATAAAATCGGCATTTCCAAGTAAATTATAATGTTGTAGTCTCAAGTCAGTCTCATTTTTGAAATTGTTTGTTGAGACTAACATGAGACTGAGGAGGTTCAAAATCATGGACGTAAGCAAAAAGGATTGGAAATTATTTCGAGAAAGATTATCAGGTTGGCAGGAAAATTATATAGAAGGTCTTGTTAAAGAGTATGCAAATTTTCTGAATGATGATAAAAAGCCTGCATCAGAGAAATTTTGGGAACTTGAAAGACAGATAAAAGAAGATAAGCGTCATCCGGGAGTTGTCATGGAACTGGAAAAATCAGAGATAATATGGGATATTGTTCGACTTATTAGACTGAAAGTAATTACATATGATGATTTATCAGACTTTAGTGATGAATTACAGATGGAAGTGAAGAGAATACTTGAGATGAGCAGGTGATACATATGGAGATTGGTGCAACAAAAGCAGTTCAAGATCGGCTAAAAACAACAAAGATTGAAGAAAGCAAAGGCGCCTCACTTGTGTTCTGCTGGGACACACATTTGACGAAAATAAAAGGAAGAAATGTCTTGTTTATTGTGAATGCCAGTAATCGTTATACAATAGCAATGACAGATATTGAACCAAGAAACTGGAATTACTATACAATGTATATCAGCCGTGTGATTCATGGCGTGATGCAGGAAATGGGATATTCCGAGGAGCAGATAGAGCAGTATTTTAAAATGTCAGGCGATACAACTGTAACAAAAACCCATGGTAGGAAATCGGTTGGTGGCATTAACAGAATGGTAATGGATGCACAGTATTTTGGTAAGAAGCTGGAGAAAGAAGCAAAGTATCAATGGGAACTTAGTGAGTATCTGAATAGAGATATTTGCCAGCCAGAGGGATTTGATGCAAATGGATATCCGAGTGAACTTTTTAAATTAGATATGGAACGATTAGGGATTGCTGCTAAGAGAGAGCCAGCAAAGATAATCGATTTTACCAAATATATAGATACTAATCGCAGTACTAACCATTAGCACAAAAGAATTATTAAAGCAATTGTTTTGGCATAAGAAGTTAGTTTGCAATGACGAAAAGCAAGATGTATAAAATAATTCGTCGCTAAAAAAGTGACGAAAAAAGTGACGGAAAAGGAGAACATAATAAATAGTTGTTATGCAGTCAAAATGGAACTCACAGAATGCATTACAGATTATGATATTTTTTGAAGATATATGTTTTATATAAATGATTGAGTGATAATTGAGTTTTATTTTATAAAAAACTCAATTGCCACTCAATTGAAATGAAATGTTATGTAGGATGACATGGCAGTTGAGAACATATTACTATTTTTAGAGGAGTGGCGGATGATAATGAAAAAATCAGAAAAATGGAAAACAATTTTTAAAAGTAAACGCCTAGTATACATTGTAATTGCATTTGCAGTTGCTCCAGTGGCGATTAATCTTGGACTAGTGTTTACAGATATCATATATGAGAAGACGGGAAATACATTAACTGCAAAGGGATTAAATAATGCAGAATGGTTAGGCTTTTGGAAACAGTATTTGGCTATTGCAATTTCTTTTGTTGGATTATGCGTGGCATATGTTTCTTCCAACACGGACAGAAAGCATAAACTGCAGGAAGAGCAAGCACAACAATATTTGGAGGGAGTAAGGCAGGAAGAAAATGTTTTGGTTGATGTAACACAAGGTTTTAATACCAGTATAGTTTATAAAGCACTATTACAACAGTCAAAGTCCGCTAATATCTATGATGGAAGAATGGTGTTGACAAATGCTAGAGCTAATATGGATCAAATGCATATAAAATTTGAAATATTAACAGAATTGTGTGATGATTTTAAAAAATGCGAGAACTGTAGGTATTTACCTTGCATAGATAGAAAAGTTATGATTGAATTAAGAGACTTATTTTATGATATAGAAAAACATTATTTTAATATGCTTGATATAGGTGAGAGTTTTCTTGAATGCTTAGATAAAGAGCAAGAACGGATAAAATTGTTGGAAACAGAAACAAAAATACAAAATAATACAGAAGAACTTATAGAATTATATAAAAATCAGGGATTAACTGACAATGTGTATTTATCACAACAAGATTTGCAGAGTATTAAGAAACAGATAAAAAATCTCGAAAAATCAAAATTGAGATTAGAGGAAATGAATAAAGCTATATCAGAGATACAAAAAGAGATAGATTACATAAATAAGGATGCACGTCCGAAATTTATCAGATATTGCAAAATATATATTGACATGAAAAAGGAACATGCCAGAGAGTTAAGAAAAACAGGGAATATTCAGCACAATAAGATGAATGAAAAATTGTAAGATAAACAGGAGGTTCAAAATGTTATTTTTATGTTATCCCAAATGTTCAACATGTCAGAAAGCGAGGAAATGGCTTGATGAACATGGTATAAAGTATACAGAACGTCACATTGCGGAGAAAAATCCAACATATGATGAATTAAAGGCGTGGTATCAGCAGAGCGGTCTGCCAATAAAGAAGTTTTTTAATACAAGTGGTTTGGTCTATAAAGAAATGCAATTAAAGGATAAGCTAACATCAATGAGTGAAGAGGAACAGTTAATGTTGCTTGCTACGCATGGAATGTTGGTAAAGCGTCCAATGGTGATAACTCATGATATTGTGTTAGTTAGATTTAAGGAAGCTGATTGGGAAGGAGATCTTTTATGAGCAAAGAATTACAGATAAGAAATAGCACTGTGGATTTTCTAGTTTTCACACGAGATGCAGGAGAAGACGGAATAGAGGTCAGGGTTCAGAATGGCGATGTATGGCTTACGCAGAAGGCAATTTCACAGCTTTTTGATGTAGATAGAAGTGTGGTTACAAAACATTTGAGTAACATTTTTAAAGAGGGCGAATTAGATGAAAATTCAGTTTGTGCAAAATTTGCACAAACTGCGGATGATGGAAAAACATACAATTATAAGTTCTATTCATTAGCGGCTATTATTGCTGTGGGATATCGCATTAATTCAGAACGGGCAACACAGTTCAGGACATGGGCAACCAAAGTGTTGGATACATTTACAAAGCAGGGTTATGTTCTTGATAAAAGCAGATTGATTAATGGACAGATTTTCGACGATGATTATTTTGAGCATCTTATTGCTGAGATTCAGGAAATCAGAGCAAGTGAGAGAAGATTTTACCAGAAAATCACAGATATATATGCAACAGCAGTTGATTATGATAAGAATTCACAGGTGACAAGAGAGTTTTATGCAACAGTACAGAATAAGATGCATTATGCAGTTCATGGTAATACTGCGGCAGAAGTGATTGTTGCAAGAGCTGATCATAATAAGGAGCATATGGGACTTAAATCATGGAAAAATGCGCCTGATGGTAAAATAGTAAAAACAGATGTGTCAATTGCAAAAAACTACTTAGAAAAAGAAGAACTTGCAGAATTAAATGAGATTGTGACAATGTATCTTGATTATGCAACAAGACAGGCGCGAAGACATATTCCTATGACTATGGAAGATTGGAAAACAAAGCTTGATGCATTTCTTAGATTTAATGATGCAGAAGTACTTCAGGATAAAGGGAAAGTAACAGCAGCTATTGCAAAGGAATTTGCAGAAAGCGAATTTGAGAAATACAGAGTTATACAGGATTCACTATATGAAAGTGACTTTGATAAATTGATGAATGATATGTAAAAGGATGGTACTACCTATTAGTACCACAAACTTAATAATTATGTATATACCAAGGAATAAACTTATAGCAGAGACACTGCAAAATTTGAAATATGTTCAGAGAACAGGTCAGGGAGTAGATATAATCTTTAAGGACATGGTTTCAATGGGTAAGCCTTATCCAAGATACAGATCGTTTAATGATGCAGTTTCTTTGACAATATTCAGTGCAATAGATAACACAGAATTTGTTAAGTTTATTACCGAAGTACAGGATAAAAATAGTAAAATTATGCCTTTAGTTGAAATGACGATATTAAGAGACCTAATGGACAACAGGAAAGAGCAGATGTCAGAACTATCAAGAAAAGTCCAAAAATCGTTGGATGAAACAAAAAAGTCATGCAATGAGCTGGTTAACAGTGGGGCGATAGAGATTGTTGGCAATGAATATATGCTCACAGCTGAGGTTTATGAGGCATTAAAATCAGACGTGGAATACACAAGAGATAAAACAGTCCAGTATATCAAGGCTAAAAATATGATTTTAGAATATTTACAGATAAATGATCAGATAACATCTGCTAAGAATCAGGAGATGTGTGGATTTACTAAGCAGCAGGCGAGAAGTGCCATTGATAAAATTAGGAGTGAAGATCTGATAGATTTAATGGAAAAAGGACCAGCAGCCAGATATGTTTTATATAAAGGATTGAGTGATAATTGAGTTTTATTTTATAAAAAACTCAATTGCCGCTCAATTGAAATGCAATATTATGCAGGGTTACAGAGTGGTTGGGGATATGATTGAGTTGAGTTTTATGATAAGGCTCGATTACAAGCCGGATAGATTTAAATATATTGTAAAAGATAATATTTTATCAGACGAAAGCAAAGAGATTTACAAGGGAAAGTATGAGCAGGTGATGGCTGTATTTTGGCGATTGAAACTATTATGAGAAGTATTATAGTAGTTGGGAGAAAACATGGATATTTCAATAAAGTGTGATAGCTTAAAGGCTATATATAGTGTAAAAAATGGCATGTTAAGATGTGTAACACCATTTGAATTTACAATATCTCAAATGCCAATGATAAAGGTTTGCATAGAAGAAGCGGGAAATAGGATTATAACTTATACTTGTGAAGAAGGAATTGAAGCTAAAAAGTTATATTCATCACTGCTAGAATTAGAAAGATTATTGCAGATATTTGATGGAGTTTTTCTTGATTTGGAAACTATAGAAATATACGGAAAAGAAAGTACTAATTCATATAATGCCTTAGTAGAACACTTTAAAATACAAAGACTACATTATTTTTCGTCTGCAAACTTTATTTCAATATTTAGCGATAGAATATTAAAATATGAAGATATTTTGTCATCTGAATTATTTGAGAAATGGAGAATTTTATTGGATGAATTAGGAGTCGTTAATCAGATGTATTTATATGCGACAAGTTCTGCTGGATTCACGAATGATGTGAAGTGTGCGTTTCTTGTAGAGCTTTCTGAGTCGTTAATGGAAATAATTCAAAGTGAAGATATAAAATTGCAAAGATATCCTAATGAAAAAGGAAAATTAAAACCATGTCTCAGGACAATTATCAATTATTATGGAAAAATTCTTTTTAGAAATGAAATAGAGTTTGATTTGGAAAAAATTCTTTCTTGTCTGGTAAATACTCGTGTCAATATTATGCATATAAAAATTAATCAAAGAAAGCCTACATTGGATGGTAGAGAATCAGTTTTATATGCTATTAAAATGAGTTATTTGTATCGGCTTGTGATTTTAGAAAAGTTGAAAATAAATGCTTTTTTATATGAGGACAATTTAATAAAAAGAGTAGGTTATATCGATGGTTGGAATGGAATTCAAGAACAATTATTTAATAGATTAAAACAATTGGAATAAAATTTCGTATATTACCAGACTATGAAATAATAGTATTGTTTCGAGTTTCTTTCGAGTTATTTCTAGAAAAAACTCGAAAGAAAACACGAAGCACAATTTAAGCCACAGAGAGTCTATGCAGGATTAATTAAATTCAATCATAGCATCTACATATCCTTGCAAGCCATCTGCTTTGAGAGCAAGTTCTGCATACAGCAGAGGAGCATCTTGAGCAAGCCTGTAAAGATATACAATATCATCAGGATTATCAAGAATGACATATGAATTGCACTTCTGGCAATTGATTATGAATGGTTTACCATCATTTGCATATATAGTAATGGAATCTGAGTCAGGTTCATACATACCAAACAGGTAAATAAGATTATTGTTCATTGTGGGTGTCTCCTTCCCAGAGATACTTAGCACCATCAAGCAGAGCAATTATTGCAGAAAGCATATTATTATAGCTGGTCTGCAGCTCTGTGATTTCATTGCTGGTAGGTAGATTATCGGGATTCTGATCCTGACAATATCCAACAAATGCTTTCTGCATGTCAAGCAGTTGCAGATACAGAGCATTAACAGTCTGTACAAGAAGATATATAGTTTCTTTCTTGCCGACAACGCAGATGCGGTTATAGATGCAGGAACGGACAAAGTAATCTTTCTTCATCATGCCACTGGCAAGAATGCGGGATTCGATTTGCTTGCGTTCAGCATCGCTTATTCTAAAACTTATAGTTGGATGTTTGTGTTGATTGCTCATAGAAAAGCTCCTTTCATAGTGGGTGTGGCAGCAGGCACAATTAAGCACCCGCAAGCCACATATGATTATTCGTTTTTAGTAGTAAAAGTAGATTATATCTGCCATGGATTTCATAGAAGCAACAGGGAATAATTGCAACTAATTTGCTACTAAAGTTTTTAAAAATGATATGAAAAGAGTAACATTTGATGAAATAGATGCGGTGGAATGCCGCATAAAATCAGCATTTTTGATTTGATGATACTTCCCTTGGGAAGAGTTTGAATAATGTACACGAGCCAGGAAATGCCGAATTTACGGCGCTTCTTGGCTCGTTTTTTGTTGCGTGACAACCAAATGACAATAATTTTGGGATTTTTTGTTACAAAAGGTCAAATATGCTCATTTGTTGATTGGCATTATCTGCTGTTTGCTTAAAAGTAGGATAGACTATTTCTAGAAATTCGTCCTTTCCTTTTAATGCTTCATTCAATAATCCTTGCCTATGTAGCGAAACATAAATTGCTACAGCTTCAGCTTGGCAATTTATTGATTTCTGTGGATTGAATTCTATATCAGTAAAGGCATCATAGCATAGTACATTTTCTGATAAGTCATTATGTAGATGTAATGTGTTTATATAAAGCCAATTGTAAAAATAGGTTTTGGGTTCAACGCTAAAAGTTTTTCCATCTATTTGAAAAGCAATCAATTTACCACTATTTTTTAGCCTAACATCTTTTTTTGCTTGGCGTGAGGATACAAGTAAAAGGTCTTTATAGGGTCCTCCATGTTCGAAAACTTTGCTTGACTGAAATGCTGATTCTACAGAAAAAGTTTTGTTTGATTTAGTAGTAATCATTAAATTGAATGCACTTAACTTGACACCTAATTCTATCTCTGATTTGCTAGATATTTCAAGTATTTTACGTGTTTCATTATTTTCTAAATATGCTTGATGTAAACTATGTATGCTTCTTTTTTTTTGTTGTTCTGAAAAGCCACTGAAAAATTGAAATTCTACATTTTCTTTAATAAAAAGACGTTGATTATCAGAAACAACAAATACAGGTCTTATAGCCATAAAATTTTCACCTCCTACCAAAAATTCCAATCAGAACGATAACTGAATACTCGGCTATGTACTTTTGTGGTTATATTGTCAGGAACTATATCTTTAAAGGCAGATAAAGTTTCATAATCCTGAAAATAAATGCAATCAATATATTTGATTGGGATAGTACCAAAAGCAAGTATTTCAGCTTGAGGATTAGTTGGATACCTATCATTTATTTTGGTATCTTCCCTTTTGGGATATCCGGGATGATTATTATATAAGTCAATAAAAGCAGCCACTCCCATGCGAGATTGCAGAGATCTTGTATACATACTTGAATCACCTGCGTTAGTCCAACAATATGCACATTTGAAATCGAATAGAATCTGTATTTTTAATTTAATAACCACCCATTTTGTATTTGGTTCAGACATTCTTAAGCTATAAAACATTTTATAATTAGGAAATTCAATAGATAAGCAGTTTGCGTCTGTGCAATTATCGTAGCGCCATTCATCATTGAAGTGGCTATCTATATTATTGCTTTCAATGATGTTACGGGGTACAAGACCATAATTAATGATGTTTGCAAGATTTTCAACTCTTGTAAAATGGTAAAGTGTATCAATTTGATTTTTACATAAAAAATCGTTTAGATTGTTATATTCGTCTTGACAATTCAAATCGTTTTCCAAGAAATATATCATTTTAAATGTAGGATTGCTAACAAATGTAGCCCCACTAATGCTATGGTCAGAAGAATTGAAGGCACCTATGGGATATTCACTACCGGATATTTTGAAAGAAATATTATTGTTGCAGATTTCACATCTAATATCATCTTCTATTGAATACTCGACTTCTTCTCCCATTCCATTAGTGCCATGATCATAGTAACTAATATTAGGTTCATAGAAATCTTTATCGATTATGAATTTGTGTTTGCATCTTGAACATTGGATATGAATGTTATCAGATAATTCCATCATAAATCTTTTCATTCCTTTCGTAGTATTGTAGTTAAGAATGTAATATTACGTTATATTTTTACTCCTTCTTCGGTTTCCGTTTCCTCTTCACATAAGAAAAATCCGGAAACAAGTCTTTTAACAATTTAGCAGTTTCTTCTGCATCGTCATCCTCATTCATATTCTGAACCAGTAGCTGGTCGTCATCATCAAGATTCAACGAACCAGTGTATTCTTTATTTGGGTATGTTGGGTTCTTTGGATACTTCACTTCTTTGAGATAATATTCCGTTTCTGATATTTCATTATCTTCCAGCTTGTCTCGTAAACGAGCCCAGTATTCAACCATCTTTTGAAAGTTATCAAGGTCTTCTTGTGGACGGGGACCTGCACTTGGAAGCCGCTCGTCAAATTTGAAGCATACTTCTCCATCTTTCATAGTAGGTCGTAGTCCGTATGCCCATTCAATGTCAAATAGTACATGAAGTGCACTGAATATGTTTGCTACATCAGGGTCAGACAACGCAAAAAAGCTAACTCCCAAATTATTGGCAATATTTAATAAAGTTGCTTCATCCGGGTATCTGTTTCCAAGTTCATAGTTTCTGATAGTGGATTCGTTTAATCCACATTTATCTGCTAATTCATTTTGCGTCATATCAGATGCAATTCTAAAATTTCGAATCAAATAGCCTACCCGGCTGGTGAATTTCTCGACCATTTTTACTGCTCCTTATTCGTGGAATGAGTCTTGTAGAATGCACGAAGACACGAGATACAAAACATGCATATACAATTAATACTTAATATGTTTTCTGCAAAGGCAAAAACTCGAAAAACCTTCGGTTTTCCTCGTTCGCGGGCGCGTTCTCATGGTGCTTTGGTCGCTTGTTTATGCTTCGCATATCAATCGTCAAAACTCCATGCTCACTTTTGTCTTCGCGTACATTATATCACTAACAGTGCAAAAATGAAATGTTTTTGCTAAAAAGTATTGACAGTACATAAGTGAACTGTTGATATAAAACGCATCAAAACCGTTCAGAAATGAACTGAATAATGAAACGAAAGAGAGGAAGCATTTGCTTATGGAGAACAAATGTTTTTTAACAGCACAGGATGTCATGGAAATGCTAGACGTATCACTATTCTATGCATATAAGCTGATACGGCGACTGAATGCAGAACTTGAGGCTGATGGATTCGTGACAATAAAAGGGCGTGTAAGTACACAGTATTTTATGAAACGAATCTACGGGCTATCTACGGATAAGGAGGTGGGATAGATGGCGGTTATCAAGGATAATAAGACTGGAATGTGGGAGGTGAGAACCTATTATAAGGATTTGACTGGAGCAAGGAAACAGAAAACCAAGAGGGGCTTTGCGAAGAAAAGCGAAGCCCTTGAATGGGAACGGAACTTCAAGCTGAAAGAGAATCAGAGTATCAGTATGAGCTTTAAAAGCTTTGTGGATATTTATTTGACGGATTTAGAGCCGAGAATAAAACGCAATACGAGCACATTATTGAGACAAAGATTCTGCCTTATCTCGGAAAAAGAAAACTGGATGATATTCGGACCTCGGATGTCATCCAGTGGCAGAATGAGATTATGAAGCTGAAAAAGGATAATGGGGAGTTATTCTCCCCTACCTAGCTGAAAACCATTCATAATCAGCTTAGTGCCATATTAAATCATGAGGTAAATATGTATGGTCTGAAAGATAATGTGGCACGAAAAGCAGGAACCATGGGTAAAGAAGAAAATAAGGAAATGGAGTTCTGGACACAGGAGGAATTTCAGGCATTTTTGGAGTGTGTGGCAGATAAGCCTATTTCGTATTATGCATTTGAAATACTTTATTGGACTGGTATTCGTGAAGGTGAGCTGCTTGCCTTGACACCGGGTGATTTCAATTTTGAAAAGAAAACGCTTCGGATAAACAAGTCATATCAAAGGCTGGAAGGTAAAGATGTAATTACAGACTTGAAAACACCAAAGAGTAACAGAACCATTGTCATGCCGGATTTCCTTACTATAGAGATGGAGGATTTTAAAAAAAGCATATACGGAATCAAGATGGATGACAGAATTTTTACCATTTCAAAAAGCTATCTGCATCACGAAATGGATAGGGGAGCAAAGCTTGCAGGAGTGAAAAGAATCCGAATCCATGGATTACGACATTCGCATATTTCCCTGTTAATCAATTTAGGATTTTCAGCATTGGCAATAGGGGAAAGAGTCGAACATGAGGCGGTAGATATCACTTATCATTATGCACATTTATTTCCAACGGTGCAGACGGATATGGCAGCACAACTGGAAACAGAAATGGAGGCGTTGGTCAATGTCAGAAAAGAATAGAGATGATAAAAACAGATGGCGTAATGTGACAATCGCATTTCGCATGTCACCGGAGGAGAATGAAGAACTAAATAACCGGGTGAAACTCAGCGGATTTCGCACCAAGCAGGATTATATTATCCAGAGTGTTCTTCATCAGAAGGTGGTTGCAACGGGCAATCCGTTGATGCTGGTGCAATTTCGGAAGAATCTGCAACAGATAGAGCGTGAGCTTGAAAGAATTGAAAAGGTATGCCGAGAGGCGTGCTCCTGAGTATGTAGAATTATTGGATATGACATGTGTTAGGTACCATGTTGACCGGTGAAGTATCAAATGTAAAATAATTTACGACAAAAAAGATATGTATTATATTTTCGTGTATTATATTTTAAAGTCTCTTGATTGATATTAATATCGATATTTGATAGAATTTACAATAATGTTATATATAAACAATAAATGAAAGTTGGGATAGAATGTGTATATTGCGATTTGTGATGATGATTCAAAAATAACAAACAGATTAGAGAGTGGTATTAGGGCGATTTTTAAGAATTTAAAAGATGATGTTGATGTTTCGGTTTTTTTAAATGGAACAGATCTAATTGATACAATTAAAAAAGAAAAAATACATTATGATATCCTTCTGTTAGATGTAGATATGCCAAATATTTCAGGGTTGGAAGTCGCAAAAATATTAAGAGAAACTAATGAAGATATAATAATAATATTCATATCTTCGTATGAGAAGTATGTTTTTGATTCATTCGAGTACAATCCGTTTAGATACATCCGAAAAAACAGAATAAAAGAAGAACTAAGTATTGCATTAAAATCTGCCTATGCGTTGTACAAAAAAAGCGAAAGAAGATACGTTGTTATTAAAAGTGATGACGGAGATTATAGGGTAGAGCAATCGGAGATATGTTATTTTGAAATTGTAAAAAGAAAGTTATTTATTCATTTGGCTAACAATAAGGTTTTAAGTATGTGGAAACCAATTAAAGATTTCATTAACGAGATTAATGATAACAATTTTGTAAAAATACATAGTGGTTGTGCAGTAAATATGAAATACATAAAAGAGTATACTAACTATGACATTACATTGGATAATGGTGAAAAATTGATTACAAGCAGGTCTGGAATAAAAATATTAAAAGATGAATTAACTCGATATTGGGGAGAAAATGTATGAAAGAATTTTTTTGGTGCATTGAGTATGTTGCGACATTTATAGAAATATTTATGTGCAGTTATTTTTGTGGTACATTTGTGGCAAAAGAAAAACTAAGTGGTTCAAAAAATAAAATTGTGTTGCTTTCAACCATAGCATCAGTAATTGTTTTTATATTAAATCACATAAATCTTTTTTCTTATATTACCACAGGCATATTTATATTGTTATGTATAGCAATACAATGTGTTAGCTACAGGGAAAAATATCTGCTATCAATAGGGCTGGTGGTTGCATATGCTGCGATACTATCAGCAATTGACTTTATAATAATATATATTGTTGCTATTGTAATTGATACAAATACAGGTTATATATTAAGTGAACAGAGTTTTATAAGACTTATTTGCATATTGCTAAGCAAAAGTATACTGAGCATTTTAGTTCTTACATTGAACAGAGTAATTGTACATAAGAAAACAATACCCCCTTTATATATTGTGATTATGGGAGTGTGTTCCGCATTCCTGTTGATATCTAACTTGGTGTTGATACACTCTGAATTAGATAAAACTAATGATGAGATAAGTAGCTTTACTATGTTTTTCTTCATTGCGTCCCTTGGTATTGAAATGATAATCTTTGGTTTTGTTATCAAAATAGCAGAGGGGTATGAGCAGAAGAAAACGAATTTACTCATTGAACTAAATAATAAGATGTTGCAGAAATCGTTGGATGAAACAGAGCAGACCTTTGAATTGTGGAGACAAAGTATTCATGATTATAAAAACGACATTATAGCTTTGACACAATTGGCAGAAGAAGAAAAACTTGAAGAAATAAAGACATTTTTAAAAAAAGAAAATAAATTAATAGAACAAAAAATGTTTTATATTAAAACAGGTAATTCTGTAGTAGATGCAATTATTAATACAAAACAAAACATTGCGGAAAAGCAAAATATTGTATTTGTGGTTAATATAGAACTTCCTCCAAGAAATATCGTAAGTAATATTGATATGGCTAATATATTGGGAAATTTAATTGATAATGCTATTGAAGCTGCAAGGGTGGAAACAGAATCATTCGTAGAAATAACCATAAAGCAGGAAAAAAGCTTTTTGATTATTAATATAAAAAATAAATGCACTAAACTAATTGAAATAGAAGAAATTAAAACAAGTAAGAGAGATCCGGAATTTCATGGTATAGGGTTAAGAAGTGTAAGAAGAACAGTGAAAAAATATGATGGTCAAATGGCTATGTATATTAAAAATGAAGAATTCAATACAAATATATTAATACAGAATAAGATTGATTAAAAGATGTTGACATTTTGTCAGCATCTTTTTTTGCAGATTAAGCAAGAAAAGTAACAGATTAGGCAAGAAATGACAAAAAATGAAATTATTCTGCTACAATCTTAATTTGTAGGATGATGGTTCAAAGCAAATACATATACAGCAAAGCAATACTACGAAAACTAAAAAATTATAGCAGACGTAATCGCAATGGAGTTAGCCTATGATAATAAATCTAGTAATTAAGAACATTAAAAACTCAATACTGGAATTTCGCAAAGTTTATTTACTTATGCTATTGTCACAATTTGTTGCAATTATTTGCATATTCTTTTCATATGGCATATATGGAAATTATTCAGCAAAGATGCAGGAATTAAATATTGACAGTTATAGTATAGGCACTTCTTTTGAGAACACCAAAGTTGTAAATATCAAAGAGTGTCTGCCACAGTTGCTTAATGAATTTGACTATAAATTAGATTATGTGTTTGTAGGAGGATTTTGGAACGATACACCGGTATCTATGCATTTTGAATATCATAATGGAATGTACGATATATCAAAGACTGTGCAGGACAATATAAAATTAGAAAGTGGCCGTACAATTTCGATAGAGGATATGACGGACGGTTTAAATGTTGTGTATTCATATCGTGGTGAGACGGACGAAGTGGGAGATATAATTTGCATTGACAGTGTAGACTTTGAGGTTATAGGTGTAGATGAGGTAGCACCGGGAGATTTATCTATACCTTTTACAGCGTCTAATAATGATATCAAAGTATTTGTTGTTATATTTAACTTTAGAGAACTTCCCACTCAAGCTGATTACTCGATAATAAAAAACACTTTTGAGAAAAAATTCGGAAAAAATGTTTCAATTGATGAATTTGATATTAGAGATGAAGAAGAGCTGATATCAATGAAAAGTATTATCGTCATATCTGTTGCCATAGGAATTATATCGGCTCTTAATACCTGTCTTATGTATGGATATATAATAAGTAAGAGACGAAAACAAATGGCAGTATATGGGATAATAGGTGCATCTAAGGGATTACGTCTTGCTATTAATGAGTTAGAAATAGTAATTGTTAGTTTAGTAATAGAGATAACAGGTTTTTTATTGTATAGATGTATGTTGCAAGCAATTATTACAGATATATATGAAAGTAGTGTTAGTCTTTATAGTTTTAAGTCATATGGGATAATGATGTCAATTTATTTTATATGTATTTTTAGTATCTCTTTTATAATGCTTAAGATTATGAATAAGAAAGAGCTTGTTGAAATGTTGAAACAGGCTGGATAAGGAGACTTTATAAGAGTGGGTAATAAGTAAATACTAATTTAAGTTGTATACAGGAAAGGACTGCTATGTATGTTTAGGTTTGGAATAAGTGAATATATCAGAAATTGGTGGTTTAATTTATGTGTTATTTTAATAATGGTAGTGATGATGCTGATATCAACAATATTCATTTCAAATATTGATGAACAGACCAAGATACATCGTTTAGCAAGTAAATATATAGATACGGACAGTATATTCGTTGCAAATGTTTTTGATGATTTTTATAAAGAAATCTCTAAAGAGAAAAATATGTTGATATCTCAGACATTTTTTGGGAATCAAGGAGATAATACTGGTACAATACGTGCTTCTGTATATTCAAAAGAGGTTATGGAAGGTATTAAACCAAGATTAGATTCAGGTACATATCCAAGTAAGGTTAAGAAGGATAATGATACTGTTGTGGCATTGATATCAAATAATCCGTATGGCATAAAAGCAGGAGATACCTTTGAATATAATATTTCTTATAAAGAAGATGAAAAAATAAAGGTTAATATATATGTTGCCGGTGTTATTAGTGATGGTCAAAGGCTTTACACTGATTTAGGACATATTGATAGTAATATGACATTTGAGGACTTTTTTCAAATCTACAGTTATGAGCAGGAGGAAGAGGTAAGACTTATTATACCGGAGGAAGAAATCAAGAAAATAAAGAATATAGAAACTGCGTCGGTTTTTTATAATATAATAATTAATCCGGATGACACAATGTCCGCTGAAGACAAAAGAAATCTGAAAGATAAAATAAGTAATTATGAAAAAGAAGTATTACAATCTATCCCATCGGATTCATTGTATCCTGATGCGGAAGACATTGTATATAGGAGTAATGAAAAGTATAAGGGTACATTACTTAAATATGTGCCACTTACAGTAATTGTTCTTGTACTATTCCTAATCTCTATAACAGGAATTGTAACAATTAAAACCGTTAGAAGTATAAGATATTTTGGAATTATGTACATATGTGGCATGAACTATACCAAAGCACAGTTTATGACTATATTAGAAATGACTTTTAATTCAGTGCTTGCATTTGCTTTTACAACCAATCTGTTGGCTTTACAAAAACAATTTAAATTAGTTGGAAAAATTAATTGTAATATAGGAATGTTACAGATGCTATTTATGCTTAGTGTGTGCATAATTATAGTACTTTGGTCAGGGCAGACTACAAAGAATGTTTTAAAAGGAAATACTCCGATTGAAATAATCAAGAACATGGAATGAAAGTAGAAGCCATCAACAGAAAGGAAGATATTAATATGAAGAAGAAATGTTTAATAATTGGGTTATTGGTAGTAGTGATGATAACCATATTGGTAATTGTACTCAAATTCGGTTTAAAAAAGGAAAAACCTATAACAGACATAAAAGTTAATGGAAATGAGATTGAGTTAGATATTAATAGAAAGTTTTTTCTGTATGATGAAGATCCTTTGGAAACAGAAAAAGAAAAAATAGAACCATTAAAAGAGGTTGAAGTTGTAATCAAAGGAAAAGGGAATTGTAATAATAATAAATTTGAAGGTGAAGTTAAAGTTGAAGGTTTTGATTTGGGTGGTAATTTTCAAAGTTTTAACATCTCAAGGGAAGAAAATGGATATGAAATGACTTGTATGAGTGTAAATCTTCAAAATGAGGAAGCTGTTGATGGACCATTATATTACTATTGGATTACTATAAGTGATGATTTTAAGTTAATTCATATATGGATAACAGAATATGGTAAGAACGAGAGTGATGATTATCACTGGGTTATGAATAGTGGTTATTGACGAGGAGTGAGATTATGATAGAAATTGATAATATATACAAAATATATAATAAAGGAAAGGTGAATGAATTTACTGCTCTTAAAGGAGTTTCTCTCAGAATCTCAGAGGGAGAAATGGTAGCTGTTATAGGTAAATCTGGGGCAGGAAAATCTACACTTATGCATATCATAGGCTGTATTGATGATTTCGAACAAGGAAAATATTATCTTAATGGCCAAGATGTGTCGAAATTAAATGAGAAAAAAAGAGCAATTATAAGAAATAGAGATATCGGGATTGTGTTACAGGACTTTGCACTTATGGAGAATTATACAGTAATAGAGAATGTGCTGATGCCATTATTTTTTTCAAAGGATGCTGGGAATAGGCGTGTGAGAGAAGAAAAGGCTAAGGATATATTAAGTCAGCTTGAGATGGATGAGATAATGGATAAGAAAGTTAATAAGCTTTCAGGAGGTCAAAAGCAGCGAGTGGCAATAGCAAGAGCTATGATTAACAATCCAAAGGTTCTTCTTGCGGATGAACCAACAGGAGCTTTAGATGTAAAGACATCTTTGGAGATAATGAATGTATTCAAACAATTGAATGCAAAGGGAACTACAGTGATAATTATTACACATGATATGGAAGTGGCAAATGAGTGTAATAGAGTTATTGAGATATGCGATGGAAATATAGTGTAGAAATATATGGTCCTAAGTTAGATGAATTTGGATGGAGATAGGTAAATGTGGACAATAGTTTCATAAATTAGATTAAGAAATTAAACTACAATGACACAAGAGTAAACTACAAGGATTGTAATGGGAAATTTGTAGGAGAACGGTTACTATTTGAAGAAATTTCTGTATGGTTGTAAGATATTCCGGCTACTTCAAGTAATGGATTCCCATCTGGTGGTTCTGGTGTTGGTGTAACACTTGCTGCAGCTGCCAGTTGCTCCAGATTGTTCACAAGCTCTGCATCTGCCAGAACCTTTATCTCGTTTATGAGACCAGACTTCGTAAAAGAGAAGATTCTTTTGTACAACTTGCTAATTCTAAGGATTACCGGCATTTTGAAAATAATGCCGGTAATCGATAATTCCTACGGAAGCAGATGACCTGCCGCCAGGTACAGCTCATACCATTCCTCGCGAGTCAGAGTAATATTGCACGCCGCGATAATTTCTTTCAGGCGGCTTTCACTTGCAGTGCCGGTAACAATCTGCATATTTGCCGGATGACGTAAAATCCACGCAGCCGCAATAGTAGTATCGCTGACATTATATTTTTCGGCAATCACATGAAGTTTTTTATTCAGTTCAGGGTATTCGTCGCTTCCGAGAAAGCAGCCTTTCCATGCCGGCATCTGAAACGGAGACCATGCCTGGAGAGTGATATTGTGGAGGCGGCAGTAGTCGAGCAGACTTCCATCGTGATCGATTGAACCTGGGGTTTCCATATTGACTTCCATGCCATTTGCAACAAGATTGGAAACAGGGATGCTGAACTGAACCTGATTGACAACGAGTGGTTGGCGGACATATTTCTGCAGCAGTTCAATCTGCATCGGCTTATGGTTTGAGACTCCAAAATGGCGAACCTTTCCGCTTTCATAAAGAACATCAAATGCAGCAGCAACATCTTCCGGTTCTACGAGTGCATCCGGACGGTGAAGAAGCAAAAGATCAAGATAATCTGTATGGAGCCTTTGTAAAATGCCATCGACAGATTTCAGAATGTGCTCCTTTGAGAGATCATAGAAGCCTTGGCGAATGCCACATTTTGACTGAAGAAAAATATCTTCACGCTTTATGGATGAATCATCTGCGAACGCTTCGCCGAATATGCTCTCGCTCATACCATCACCGTAGATATCCGCGTGATCAAAGAGATATGCACCTTGTTCCAGAGCTGCATGAATAAAACGATTCATCTCATCCTTCGATTTTTCAGAAAGGCGCATGCATCCAACTGCAACTGAAGGAACCTTTCGTATGTGATTTCCTAAAATTATTTCTTCCATAGTAAAAATCTCCTTTGCAGTTATTTTCTTATTCCAATAATGAGTGAGGCATATCCCCCAATCCCAAATGAGTTGTTCTTTATTTATACAGAATTGTGAATAATGAAGAATGGTTACCCGGCAGATTGGCTTGGTAATTGTGACAAAGGGAACCGTCTCAAAGCAGAGATTTGCACTGCCAGGTTCCAATGAGAGATGCTAAAAGCTGCTCTATTATAATCGGAACCAAAAGTTTTCGAAACATTACATTTATTGAAATATATTCTACGAGTTTAGGTTAGTACGATAAATTCATAATGTCAATAAGAAACATTTAAAGCAGGATGCAATACAGTTATTTAAAGATAAAGCAGTATTTTATAAAGATTCAGAGAAGTGGGTAAATAGAGTTTAATTCGCCAGAACTTGGCGAGTTTGAATAATGTTAAAACAGCGGGAAGCCAGCATTTTGATATGCTTCCCGTTTTCTGCGCTTGCAAAATGCTTGCAGTTTTTAGTGGCAGTCAGAATTTTAAATGACGAAATTAATTAGTGCATATGTATAGACTGTATCAGGTGTAAACAACAGTTTAATATCGTGAAAATTGGCTTGAAAGAGTATGAATAATTATATATAATTTTAATTATGAAGCTATGAGGAGAACTATATGAAAGAACTATTTGATTATATATTTAAGTTAGACCTCAAAAGTCTGTTTATAACAAAAACCAACAATACCTTTATACAATTTTTTAGATACATATTTGTTGGGGGAGTTGCATTTTTGGCAGACGGAGGGAGCCTTTTCTTAATTACAACTATTGGTGTAAACTATTTAATATCCGTAATATTTGCTTTTGTTATAGGTCTTGCCGTTAATTATGGACTATCCAAGCTGCTGGTTTTTGAGAACAGCAGCGTAAACGGAAAGATAGAATTTCTGGTCTATGGAATTATAGGCGTAATAGGCTTAGGATTTACTGAAATAATAATGTATGTGCTTACAGAGATTGCAGGCTTGTATTTTATGGTTTCAAAAGTTATAGCGACTATTATAGTTTTAGTTTGGAATTTTGTAGCTAGAAAAATTACTTTGTATAGAAAAAAATAGATTGGAGATTATTATGAAAAAAGTAGTTATTATTGGAGCTGGCCCGGCAGGTATTACTGCGGCATTTCAGCTTTTGAAAAATACTAAGGATGAATATGAAATTATTATATTAGAGGAAAGTAATGAGATAGGAGGAATTTCAAGAACTGTAAGGCACAATGGAAATCGTATGGATATAGGAGGACACAGATTTTTCTCCAAGGATGATAATGTTACGAAGTGGTGGGCTGGAATTATGCCTACTCAGGGTGCAGATGCCTATGATGACAAAATATTAGGAAGAAAAAAAGCATTAGCTGAAAACGGACCGGACCCGGAAAAGGACGATGAGGTAATGCTTATTAGAAATAGGGTGTCCAGAATATACTATAAGAAAAAATTCTTTGATTATCCTATTAGCTTAAAGTGGGAAACTATAAAAAATATGGGCTTCTTTACAACTATATGTGCAGGCTTTAGCTATCTAAAGGCGTGTGTGTTTAAGAAAAAAGAAACCTCCTTAGAAAATTTCTACATAAATAGATTTGGAAGAAAATTGTACTCTATGTTTTTTGAGGGCTACACAGAAAAGCTGTGGGGACGCCACCCTAGAGAAATATCAGCAGACTGGGGGGCTCAAAGAGTTAAGGGACTTTCAATAGTCGCAATTATAAAGGATGTATTTTCAAAAATATTTAAGAAAAATTCCCAAAATAAAAAGGTGGAAACCTCTCTTATTGAGGAATTTTATTATCCAAAGTATGGTCCGGGACAGCTTTGGGAGGTAGCAGCAGGCAAAGTGGAAAATATGGGTGGAAGCATTATTAAAAATGCAAAGGTTGTAAAAATAAACAATTCAGACGGAAAAATCCGGAGTGTGGTTTATGAGAAGGCCGGAGAGCAGGTAGAGCTTGAGGGTGATATTTTCATTTCCTCAATGCCACTTAAGGATTTAACAGCAGGGATGAATAGCGTTCCGGAAAATATTGCTGCTATTGCAAAGGGACTTCCATACAGAGATTTTGTTACGGTAGGCTTATTGGTGGATAAGCTTAATCTTAAGAATCAGACAAATATAAAAACTATTAACAACATTGTTCCGGATTGCTGGATTTATGTACAGGACGTTGATGTAAAGCTTGGAAGAATCCAGATATTTAATAACTGGTCGCCATATCTTGTAAAGGACATAGACCATAAGGTATGGATAGGCTTAGAGTATTTCTGCAATGAGGGTGACGATTTTTACAATATGTCAGATGAAGAATGTATAAGGTTTGCAAGTCAGGAGCTTGTTAAAATGGGTATTATTTCAGATGAAAAGGCTGTCCTTGATGCTCACAGGGAAAAGGTTAAAAAAGCATATCCGGCATATTTTGATACCTATGACCAGATAGATGAATTAGTAGATTATTTAAATACCTATGACAATTTGTATTGTGTAGGCAGAAACGGTCAGCATAGATATAACAATATGGACCATTCAATGGTTACTTCTTTTGAGGCTGTAGACAACATCATAAAGGACAGAAAGGACAAGTCTAATATATGGAATGTAAATACAGAGGGGGAATATCATGAGCAAAAATAACATGGCAGTAAAAGTAGCAGTATCCCTGATGGGAGCAGTATCTATTGGAATTGTATTTTTTTATATTATTTTTATTTCAAAGGGCTATTATCATGCCGACTGTACAGATACTATTACCTGGGCAGAGGCTGTTTTAGATGGAAAGGCTCTTATGAACAGCGACTTTTATTACGCCTGCCTGCTGCCTTTTGGTGGACAGCTTTTAATGGTTCCGTTTGTAGCAATATTTGGTGTCAGTATGACAGCACAGCTATGTGGTATGGTGTTATTTGCAATATGCTTTGGCCTGGCACTTGCCTTTTTGCTAAGGTCTATGAACTTTAGCTATAAATGGAGTGTTTTTGGAGTTTCAGCACTGTTTTTAATAGTTTCCATAAGCGAAAAGCTAAGAGAAATATTCTGGTGCCACATAATATATTATAGCCTGGGACTACTTTTTGTTATGGTAGGATTAGGTCTTGTACTAAGAGTGCTTAATTGTGAAAAATCAAAAAAGAAATATATGATATTACTTTTAATCTGGACAGTACTATGCTCAATGAACGGTATACAAGCCCTTACTATATATGGCTTACCGGTATTGGCAGCATTTATGGCAAATATATTTTTTGATGTAAAAACACCTTTTGACAGCAAAAAAAATGAAAAGAAATATAAAATAATTTTAGCTTTAATATTAGCTATTATTGTAGGTATGCTGTTAGGGAAAATAGCAAATGGAAACATAGTAGCAGGCTATCAGGAAGGATATTCGGAATTTTCTAAGCAAAGTCAGTGGCTGGATAATTTTCTAAGCTTTGTTCCGCAATGGTTTACATTATTCGGCGTAGAGGCTGGAAGCGGAATGTTAATATATTCTTGCGAGGGTATTATAGAGCTGTTAAAAATAATATGCTCCTTAGTAGTTTTGATTGTTCCTATTATAATGACAATAATGTATAACAAATTTGAAACTATAGCCTATAAGCTTATGATATTAACACATTCATTTATGACGGCACTGATTTTATTAGGCTGGGTATTTGGAAGTTTAAATACAGCCTGTTGGCGATTATCTCCAATTGTAGGGACATCTGTTATTTTATGTATTATGTTTGCAAAATGGATATATGATAAAAAGCAGTATCATAGAATGTTTGCAATTATAGTAATTCCGATAGAAATATTAATGATTATTTCCACAATTGGTATATTAAAAATTAATAATACCCGGTCAGAAAGTAATCAGGCATTAGAAAATGTTATAGATACATTAGAAAAAAATAATCTTCAATATGGCTATGGAACCTTCTGGAATGCAAATAGTATCACATTATTATCCGACAATGATGTAAAGGTCAGATGTATCAATGTAAACGAGTCAGGCGTATCACCTAGAGCATACCAGACCAACATAAACTGGTATAAGGACAATTCCTATAAGGAATATTTCTTATTATTGAAGGCTGATGAATATGTCACCTATAAATATAGTGAAAACTACGTAGAACCAATAAAAGAAATAGAAAGTGATAATTATTTTATCCTGGTATACAATTACAACCTATTAGAAAACAAATAACTCGCCTACCCCAAAAAGTCTATGAACTGATTAATATGCTAAAAGAAAAACAGGCATCGGGAGTTCAGATTACAATAGTAACATGGACACCGGACTCCTATGGATTTGGAGATACATCATATTGGATGCAGTTACATGAAGAAATGCACAAAGCAGGATTTTATATTAAAACAGTAGAGGAATCATGTGAGTGTTTTGCCGTTATTGACCAGGAAGTAGTCTGGTATGGTAATATTAATCTTCTGGCGAAAGATAGGGGTGATGACAGTATTATGAGAGTCTTGAGTAATGAGATAGCAGGTGAATTGATGAAAATTCACCTTGTGCAAATTTTGCACAAGGTGCCGATAATGGAAAAACATACAAATATATAAAAGATTTAATCGTTGAAGCAACCGAATACGATAAAAAGCTGGCATTGGAGGAAAAGGTTGTCAGATGTGTAATCTAGAATAATTTCAATACCGGTATTATAAATGCTCTGCTTTAGCCGCATTGGCCTTTATAACAATCATTGGTTGTAGATATATTCAGGGCTTAGAAAATGCGTTATTGATATCGAAATGGATGAATAAGAAGCTTAGGATGCAGAAGAATCCTTGGATTATTGCTGGGGATTTCAATATTTTGCAGATGAGAATGAGTGAGCATTATCGCGATTATAAGGGCTCTTATAGTGGTGGATTTGATGATTGCTCAGCCATATTTGTGGATAATTTTGAGAATGGTATAATTACGAGTTTTCAAAGACTTGATCATGCTATATATAAAGGAATCACATGCAATGAATCGTATTGTTGGGATTTCTTAAGCGAAGATATCGATGTGTATCCGGATAAAGCTGATATAGTGCCGGGGAAAGTATGGAAAATTCCTGTGGGATATCCGGACCATGCTATGCTTTGTGTAGAAATGGAAATACGAAAAGAGAAAGAAATATATGAAAGATAATTGTATGGCATATACTAATGGAAAGCAAGAAATGATAGATATTATTCTGAATGTAAATCTCTTTTGATAAAAAATATTGACACCAAATGTGACACCACATATAATATAGACAGGAGGTATTCACAATGTCAAAATGGGATAAACTATTAACGAGAATATATGTTTTATCAAAAGACCTCCGGTTTGATGAATTGCGTAAGGTATTGGAAAGCTATGGATATGTAATGAATGCCCCAAAGGGCGGAAGCAGTCATTACACGTTCAGAAAAGCCGGATGTCAACCGATTACGATACCGAAGCATGAACCCATCAAAAAAGTGTATGTAGAGATGGTAAAGCAGATTGTGGAAAGTGAGGCTGTGAATGATGAAAACGCTGAATGATTATTTTGCAATGAATTATCGTATGGAAATTGTAGAGGATAAGGATGAGGGCGGTTTTGTGGTTTCATTTCCGGAGCTTCCGGGATGTATTACCTGTGGAGAAACAGTAGAATCCGCTGTCGCAAACGCTTTAGATGCCAAGAAAGCATGGTTGGAAGCTGCACTGGAAGATGGTATTGAAATCCATGAGCCGGACAGCTTAGAGGATTATTCTGGACAGTTTAAACTTAGAATCCCACGAAGTCTTCATCGTTCCCTTGCAGAACATTCTAAAAGGGAAGGTATCAGCATGAATCAGTATTGTGTATATCTTCTTTCCAGAAACGATGCAGTTTATTCAAAATAGCGGTTGCAAAAGAAGCAATTTGCCGAGTTTGAATATTAAACAGAGCTTCATAAATGGCGTAAACAAGCCATTTATGGGGCATTTTCTTTTATTGTGATACCTATATGATACCTGTTTTGATAGTACCACAGATATTAATGAGAAGCTGATAAAGATAAAGTGGAAGATAAGGTGTGGAATAGGGGTAGAGGAAAATGATTCCTCTGAATATCTCCGATTCTCTTCACCCTTCCGAATTATATATTACAAACTAAGAAACAATCGCAAGAGATTGCGACTGTTGTTGATGATGTGGTGATTCTATGATATCAGATAAAAATATGGTACATGAAAGCGGAGGTCAAAATGAAAGTATTGGTAATGAATTGTAGTCCTGTCAGAAATGGGGCAACGGCAGAAATTGTTAATATAGTTATGGGGTGTTTAGAAAAGCGATATGATGTTAAAAGTATATGAGTGATAGTACCCCTCACATTGGAACTCTTGCTTCAAACAATGTAACAGCAGCACAAGCACTTGTAAAGGCACGGGAGCGAAATGGTCGTGAACTTCAGAATGGGGAAAAGAGCTTACTACTATCATTATAAGCAGATGATTTATGATGTTCTGGCTTATAAAAAGGGAAATGGGACAATTCCAAGATATCAGATTCAGATGGATGTGGGAGGCAATTAAAATAAGTAGTATAGGAAGTCAGTAGTGCGTGAATAAACTGCTGACTTCTTTTTTTGATAGATACAGTCACTCCCAGGAGCGTGTGTCGGATAAAACAAATTAACAGGAAGCAGATAAAGCGATATATGTGATATTCTATTTTACAACAAAAAAAGGTCGGTTCACAACATGGCGGCTAGCTATTTAAAGAACTTTTTCGATATAATAAATATAATTGTATGTAAGTAAGGAAGTGACAAGATGCAAATAGCAATCTGTGATGATGAAAAATCTATAGGATTGATATTAGAAGAAAAAATAAAGAAATTATTACCGGATGCAGTAATAGATAAATATTTATCTGGTGATGAATTGATTGCAAGTGGTTGTGAGCCGGATATTCTATTTTTAGATATTCAGATGCCAGGAATGGATGGAATGGAAACGGCAAGAATTCTGCGTCAGAAAAATGAAAGAATGGTATTGATATTTGTAACTGCTGTGGAGGAGTATGTTTTTCAGGCATTTGATGTTGCAGCATTTCATTATCTGGTGAAACCATTTTCAGATGAAAAATTTGAGGAAGTTGTGAAACGTGCAGTCAGAAGCATTGAAAAATATTCTGAAAATCAATCGGATGAAAAATACATGATGGTGCAGTCCGGAGGAAGCCATATGAAAGTGTTTTTGAAGGATATTGTGTATGCCGAGGTATATAATCGAAAAGTCATTATCCATACACGCGATACGAATATTGAATATTATGGAAAATTGCAGGAACTGAGTGAAATTGCGGGAGCAGATTTTTTTCGTACACACAGAGCCTACCTCGTACATTTCAAATATGTTCAGAAATATGATGCAAATTGTGTGACGATGGAAAATGGAACTGCATTGATTGCAAAACAGAATTATTCTGAGTTTGTAAAACAATATTTGAAATATAATCAGAGGAAAGGAAAAGAAATCGGATGAGTTGGGTAGAAAAATGTTGGATGGTTACATCGAAGATTTCTGTTATTGCACTCCTTATGATTACAGGAATCTATTTTGGAAAATTTGTTTGTCCCTATATAAAAAAGAAAAAAGGGGCTGTGGCAGTCAGTATTGTTTATATTACGATTATGCTTGTTTTATATATGATTCCGCCACAGATTGATAATTTTTCCGCATATCTGATTGGAGTTATAGCAGCGTTTCTTGCAATGTATGTAGAGGACAGAAGAAATATATATCAGAAAATATTTCTTGCAATTACGTTCTTTTCTATCCGATGGTTAACGGTTGCAATGGCAGCCAGACTTGATGATCTTGTTACAAAAGCACTTGTATTTCGGAATATGAGTGCGGAAAAAGTGTGGTTGCAATACGGACTATATGTTGGAACCAGAGTTTTGGATATTGTACTTTGTATTGCTTTTATTGCGGTTGCAATAGGACTGATCAATAAAGCGTATAGATACAAAAAAGATGAAATGAGTGTCAAAGAGATGGTAATGCTTATTATACCTTCACTTGTAGGCGTCACTGGGTATGGCATTTTACAATATTATCTCATGATATACGAAAGAGATACTGGAAAGAACTTGATTGATACATATGGATTTTATGGAGCTTTAAGCTTTTTACACTATCTGATTTCCATAGTTGCTATTCTTGTTGTGATTGTAATGTTTCAAAACTGGAAAGAGATGCAGGAAGAACAGCGGGGACAAGAGTTGGTATTAAATCAGATCAGTGACATGAAAAAGCATATTGAGGAAGTCGAAAAGTTGTATCGGGATATCCGCTCCATGCGCCATGATATGGGAAATCATATACAGACACTGGAACATCTGGTGGCACATAATAATATGGATGATGCTGCAGAATACTTGGAACATCTGAAAAATGAATGGGACGAGGTATCTCCGGAAATAAAGACAGGAAGTCCGGTAATTGATGTTATTTTGATGGAAAAGCTGAGAGAAGCAAAAGAAAGGCAGATTCGGTTTCTGTCGGATTTTCATTATCCGCAGAATACGAAGTTAAATGCATTTGATTTGAGTGTGATCATGAATAATGCCTTGAATAACTGCATGGAAAATGTAAGTGGAGATGATCCGTATATCAGCATTTCTTCTTTTAGGAAAAACAGTATCTTTATGATAACCATAAAAAACAGTTTTGTGGGTCATCTTAATTTTGGTGATAGCGATTTGCCAGAAACAACCAAATCTGGGAGGGAACATGGAATGGGTTTGAATAACATTCGCCGGGTTGCCAGAATGTATATGGGAGATATATCTTTGGAGCAGGGAAATGAGGAAGTAATCCTTAGCATTATGATGCAGGTAGAATAAAGAAATAAATTGGCACTATGTATTTTGTAAATTACAGAAATTACAGAATTTTTTCATGCTTCACAACGAAAAAAGGGCGGTTCACAACATCACAGTTTATTGTGAAGCAAGATATGCCGAAAGAAAAAATAAAGAGAAATCATGTTATACAGATTTTTAGAAAACGGATTTCAGAGTATTAGCTCAAGGAGGACAACGAAATGATGAAAATTAATGGATTTAACGGAACGAATACGCAGACAGGAGCAATGGGAATGGCACAGGCGAATGATTCTGTGAGTAAAAATATTCAGAATCAGATTGCAAATGCACAGCAGAAATTGCAGGACTTATCATCAAATGAAGAACTGTCATTAGAGGATAAGATGAAGAAACGTCAGGAGATACAGCAGGAAATTACAAATCTCAATCAACAGTTAAGACAGCACCAGATTGAACAGAGAAAGGAACAGCAGAGCAAAAAATCATCTATGGATGATATGGTGGCTGGTACAAAAAATACATCTGCAAAGAAAGGAACAGGCTTGTCACAGGCAGGTATGCGGGCAATGATTTCCGCAGATTCATCTATAAAGCAGGCAAAAGTACAGGGTAGTATGGCAACACAGATGGAAGGAAGAGCCGGTGTGCTTGAGTCTGAAATCAAGCAGGATGCCGGAAAAGGCAATACCGAAAAGAAAGAAGAATTGGCAGATTTGAAGGCAAAAGCGCAGTCTGCAACAGCAGCACAGATGTCTTCACTTTCAGATGCAAATAAATCTATGGAAGAAGCAGCAAAGGCAGACAACCGTACAGATGCAGCAGAAACAAAGAAGGATCAACCTCAGAAAGCAGAGAATACACAGGAAAATGCAGATACGACAACAGATGCATCAGAGAATGCAGATGTCAAAACAGAAACAGCAGAAACAATAAAAAATCCAGCATCTGACCGGGAATTTCTTCCTTTTCCTGTGCTGACATCCGTTCCACATCGCCACTTTTTAGCTCTTCCCGGACAGCCTCCTGAATGAGTCTTTTTAAAGTTTCCCTCTCTTCTTGTTCCAGGATCACATCCACCAGATACTGATTCCTCTGCCCTGCCGGAATTTCCATCAAAAGCTGCCACGCTTTTTCATGTTCCGGGTTCTTAAGGTTTGGGCGGAAGGAAAAGACCGGACGGCTCACAGCGTCCTCATCTGCCTCACAATCCGTTCATATCCGGCAGCGTTGGCATGAACGTCCGTCAAGTAAATCGGGCGACACAGGCGGTTCTGGTCGCTTACACGGTGTTTAAAAATAGCAGCCCCGCCTCCCATGAAAACAGATGGGACTGCCCGCAGGTCAAAGCCTGCTTCGGTGATTGCAGACAGTATCTTTTCAATGTATAGCCTGCCCTGTTTCTCAATCAAAGACACGACTTCCGCAGGCATACTGCTGGTTTTTCCATGTAAGACACGCTCGATCTGCGTCTCCGTTACCGACAGCCCTGTATTTCTCCTTACCTGTTCCCTGATTTCATCCATACAGCGGATGACACCCAGTTCCAGGCTTCTACAGGTAGCTGCGTTAGGAACAGCATTATCAAGGCGCATCAAGTCCACCGTCCAGCCTCCGATATCAACAAGAAGCACAGAAGGCTCATCTTTTAAATACTCTGGATAAAGAGCCAGGGCTGAATATCCCTGGGGGAACAGTTTCACATCCTCAATCTGGATCTCATAGCGTTCCCCTTCATATAAAAAACGGATCGGCTGTTCCTTCCGAAACAGATACTCCTTGAATTTCTGTTTTTCCCTTCCAAACCCGGTAAGGGGAAGTCCTGCTGCAAGAACAACTTTCGCTGTCCTTTCCCCCTTTCGCTTTCGGATCTCCTGTGCCAGTGCAGCCAGCGTCAAAAGATAATAATTGTCGTTGGCGGTCTTATCCTTTACCAAGGTCTGTCTCCCAGTCCCACACACATAATATTCTCCCCGGTACTGGAGAACATTCTGCATGGTATAGGGTTCGTATTCATACCGGATGATCCCTGTGGGGAAACACACCTGCTTTGTTTTGATGGCGTAATATCCATGATCGATTCCAATGACCATTACTTACCACTCCCTTCTTTTCTGTTCTATGTTAAATTTCCGGTGAAAAAGCCCTTGCACCCAAAAGCGCACCCCGGCAGGCATTCTTTTCTTTCCAGCCTGTTATTTTTCCTACTCCCGGTCTCGAAGAAATGTCTGGACTGGAAGATAATGCAGTGTTCCTTCCAAAACAAGTGCTTGTCTTTGAAAACGGAGGATTCCCCTATTCTGCAGCTCCACCATTTCGTAATATGCCTTCTTTGTTAAAAAGTAACGATGATATATTCCCGCTTCCCCAAACTGCTCCGTCTGCTTCAACACCAAAAACTCCACCATATACTGGGTATCCGGTGCAAACCGTTTTTCACATAGCATGACATCTCCCTGTACTGCCTTCACACCTTCCGACTCTCTGGCTACTGCCAATAATTCATGAATACTGATACTCACGTTTCCTATCACCTCCCTTCAAAATCTTTTTCTAATTTTCTGCGAAAAAAAGACAGGCACCTACACGATGTCTGTCTCCGTGGGATCTACCATCCCTTTTTCCTGATGCTGTTGTTTGATAATCTGTTCCAGCTGTTTCCGCATTTCCTGATCCGCTACCTGAGTACAAAACTCTTGAAGCCATTTATCATGTAAATGCTCATCTGCTTCTGTCGGATCCCAGGACACAACGCTACAGGTTTCATCATACAGCAATTCCAACTGCAGAAACTGTTCACTGAACTGTCCTGCATATTCATTCCAGATTTCTAAGTTATACAGCTTCAATCCTAGAAAATCAGAAACATACGTCAGCCTGTCCAAATCTGAAAACGTCATTTTTTCCTTTCCCAGTAAGATTGCTCTGTCACGCTTTCCGCATAAAAACAGGAAAGCAAACCGCTCCATATCTCTTTGGTGCATACCCATCACCCTTCTTGTAAATAATTCCTTATTACGAAACATTATAAAAAGTGAAACCAGTAAAATTAATATAAAGTTTCTTTATTGCGAAATATTCAAGAAATGAAAGGACCTTATCATGCAGAAAATCAGACCAGATATGGATATCGGTAAAAATATCCAGACAATTCGTTATGCGAATAAACTTACCCAGGATCAGGTCATTGCAAAATTAAACCTAATGGAGATTTCTATGTCCAAAAGCACTTATGCCAAGCTGGAAACCAACCGTATGAACATCAAGGTATCGGAACTTGTTGCCCTTGCTAAAACCTTACACACCGATATCAACGTATTCTTTTCCAAGCTTCTCTAAACCGGAAAAGCAGCCACTTCTTAAATTTCTCTTGTTATATCGCTCTTTCTTATTCTCTCCGTTTTTCTCCAACCACCAAATCATTCTATCTTGGTATATTTTATGTCTCACTTTTACAACCGATTGTATTCCTAATCCCGTGTAAAATCAATAGAAAAAGTGCAAAAAGTGAGACAAACCTGTCAACACTATTTGCAGGAGGGATTAGAGATATGCCAAAACCGAAAACATCCACCGGGGAGAAAAATCTAATCAGCCAAAGGCTCATTGAACTCCGCCGCCAGCATAATATGTCACAGCGCCTCTTAGCCTACCAGCTTCAACTGAATGGGTATGATATGGATAAAAATGTGATTACTAGAATTGAGACCAATAAGCGTTATGTCACAGATGTAGAATTAAAAGCGCTTACTGAAATTTTTAATGTTTCCTATGAGTATCTCATCGAGGGAACAGAAGAAAAGTCATAGCTTCCATTGTATGAGGCTGTGGCTTTTCTTTAATTTGCTTTTTAACTTTTGAAATTATTCCATGATTCTTTCACTTTCTTAACGTTCTAAAGTAATCCTTGAGGTTTCTCCCTTCCTGTCTAATTCGGTTGCCCTTATTCAGACCAATGCTTCTTCATCTCATACACCAAATCCAATACTTCTTTGATTCGTTCCCGCTCTGTTTCTCCATGCGTATATTGCATTTCGCTAGCATATCTGCAAAGCCCCTGGAGTGTAATTTCCTCAAAAAGTTCCGGATAACCTGCTACAGATTCTTCCAGTCCCCAATACTCTCCTATTTCGTTTGCAATCTTTTCCAGCTTTAATCGTTCATCCTCATCATGGATTTTCTGTTGTCCTGCATAAATCAATAGTCCATACTGTGTTGCCTGCATAAGCTCCTGTTCTGTTGTAAGTTCTTTACTCATTTTACATTTCTCCTTTCCTTTTCGACTACAACACTACCCTATCTTCCAACAGAAAGCTATTCACACATACCAACAAAATATTACTTGTAAATCTGTCTATTATTACAATAAAAAAACTGCTACAAGGCTCTCTTCCCTCATACCAGATATTAATACTTTCTTCCTACTCCATACACATTTTTTCTCATTATCTGTGTATCATGTACCTATATTGTCATGTAATCCTACTGTGTACACTCTATGTACAGTAAGCACATGGGGTTCAGTTTACATCAGCCAATATGATAGAAGGTTTTGCTGCCAGCGCTCTGGCTATCGCAACCCTCTGCTGCTGGCCTCCTGACAACTGGTTCGGCATGGAAAATTTCTTTTCCGATAAGCCGAGCACATCCATAATTTTATCTACATACGCAGTGTCTATCTTCGTTCCATCCAGCTCGATCGGAAGCACTATATTCTCGTACACATTTAATATCGGCACCAGATTGTAATTCTGGAAAACAAATCCTATCTTTCGTCTTCTGAATATCGTAAGTGCCTCATCGTCCATTTCAAAAATAGCTTTGCCGTCCAGTATAACATCTCCTGATGTTGGCCTGTCGAGACCTCCTAAGAGATTTAGAAGTGTTGACTTTCCGCTTCCCGAACTGCCTATGATAGATACAAATTTTCCCTCTTCAATATCAAGTGACACATCTGTAAGTGCATGCACTACATTGTCTCCTGTTCCGTATGTCTTTGTAAGATTGTGGGTTGATAATATATTCATGATACCTCTTCCTTTTCATTTTCTTGTCTGTTCTATCTGATGATTTTATTCTAACATCCACATCTTACAATCTTATTACGTTTAATATTAAGATTTAGTGGTCACTGCTTACATTATCAATATATTAAAAGGCCCAGCCCCTGTAAATAAGAGACTGAGCCTTTGATTTCTATCCGTTATTTATGACTGCTTCTATACTCCGCCTACAAGTTGGCTGCCAGCACCTGCTCCATAACCTGGAGCACTCCCCGTTCCTCATTGGATGGGGCGCGGAATCTTGCAAACTTCTCCATGCCAGGCTGCGCATTTGCCACGATATAGCTGTAGTATACCGTCTTCAGCATCTCCGCATCGTTAAAGTTGTCGCCGAATGCCATCATCTCGCTGGTATCGATACCAAGAAGTTCCCCTATCTTTCTCATGGCCATTCCTTTATTGATACCTTTATTCATGATGTCGATCCATTCTCTTCCGCCCACAGTGACTGAGAAGTTATCTCCAAAACGTGGCGTATAGATCTCTTTGTACTTCACCGCAGCATCCTTATCTGGAGCAAATATCGTAAACTTATTGGCCTCGACGTCAAGGCTTCTCATATCATCAACAAACTCAAGATTACTGAGAAATGCTTTGAAAAACTTCGCATACTTCTCATATTTTTTCAGGACATATGCTCCGGATAGGGCACACAGTACAGCAACACCATCCGTCTCGTCTTCCACAAAGCGTATCATACTCTGGTACTCTTCCACATCCATCAGGCTCTTGTATATGATCTTGCCGCAATTGGAAATAGCCGCACCGTTATCCCCGATGACCACCATCTTATCCATCTTGTCTCCGAACATGTCCCTCAGGGTGTACATAGGTCTTCCGCTGGCTACAACAAAACGAATCCCTTTCTCATCCAGCCTATCAATGTAATCAAAGAAACCATCCGGGAGTTTTCCATTCTCCATAAGCAGTGTGTGATCCATGTCGGATGCTATTAATTTTACGTTCTTCATGTCTTCACTTTCCTTATTTAAATAAGAGTGCACTGTTCTTCTCCAGATCATACTCCCTTGTATAACCGTCATCATCGTACAGCATATAGCTACTGTTCCTGTAGCCGATCAGCTGCATTGTAGTCTTGTCGATATCCGCTACGCACTCCGCCACATCCACGACAGGTATACATTTGCCACTTCTTACAAAAAGGATGACTTCATTCAAAGGTACCTCAACAAAGTGATGTCCTGCAGGCATCTCCGTCTGCTCAACTGCTCCGTCTGCCGTAAACCTTACAAGCATCATATCCTCCGGCAGATACACATATCTTCCGATGGCATTCTGCGTGTAAACCGGCGCGATCATGATCTCATTTCCCAGCATGAGCTGATCCTCCACATGGGCTGCGATCTTATCATCTGGATATTCAAATGCCAGCGGCTTGAACATCATGTCGTCCGTCAAGGCCGCCTTCATGTACTCGCTGTATATATATGGAAGCAATCGGTAACGGACACCGATCACATTCCTGAAATCTTCTATATGCTCAAACTGATAGCACTCCTGATCTCTTGTACCCTCACAAGAATGGTCACGCATGAGCGGAGTGAACACACCGAGTGCGAGCCATCTGAGAAGAAGATCCCTTGAAGTATCACAGCCAAATCCGCCGAGATCCGCGCCCGTATACAGGAAACCGCACATATTCATGGACGGAAGCATCTTGATGTTGAGCAGGATGTGTGACCACCACGATTTGTTATCGCCCATCCAGACGCCGCCATAACGATGCATCCCTATATAAGACGATCTGGAGAACAAAAGTCGTCTCTCATCCGGTGAGATCTCGCGAAGCGCCTCGCCTGCCGCCCTTGTCATGTTATATCCAAAGAGGTTGTGAACCTTGTCGTGACGCACCATCTCCCCATCCACATTGTGATACATAGATGCGTAATCCTTCGGATTGTTGGCAACACCTGCCGCCATACCCGAGATGCCCCAGACATCGTCCACAGTCTCGTCCTTCTCAATGAACTTCTTCATAGCTTTCTTCAGCTCGCTCACGCCCTCCGGGGTGAAGAAGATCGCCGGCTCATTCATGTCATTCCAGAAGCCCTCTATACCTGCATCCGTCAGAATCTTGTACTTTGCACCGAACCAGCGTCTCGCCTCAGGGTTCAGCACATCAGGGAAATGTGTATATCCCGGCCATACCGCCGCAACGAAATCACTTCCATCTGCTCTCTTGCAGAAGTAGTTATTTGCCACGCCCTCCTCATACACATCGTAACCTTCCTCAATCTTTACTCCGGCATCGATGATCGGGATCAGGCGTATATTATCCTTTTTCAGATTCTCCACATACTCCGAAAAATCGCCAAAGTCGTCATTTATGGTGAAATCCTTATAGCTGTCCATGTAATCTATATCCATGTAGACCATATCGATCGGGATGTGGTTCTCTCTGTATTTTCTCGCCACCGTCTCAAAGTCCTCCGGTGTCTTGTATCCCCAGCGGCTCTGTCCAAATCCAAATGCAAACTTTGGCGGGATATAACTCCTTCCGATCATCTTCCTAAACTGCTTCGTGATATCATATGGGCTGTCACCTGTTATCACATAGATATCCAAATCTGCGCTGTCACAGAAAATATGCAGCTCATCGCACTTCGTATATCCCACGTCAAATGTGATCGTGGATGGATAGTCAAAATACAGGCCAAATGTCTGCGCTCCTGAAACTATAATAAAGTTGTGTGATGCATACAGTGAGTATACATCCTCGTGATGATGCGGATTGTCTGCATTGTTGCTTATGTACTTGTAGCCTCTCTTGTTGATTCCTCTGTTCGCCTCGCCAAGGCCATACACTATATCACTGTCCTCAAGACCAAATGTGTACGAAAATCCGGCTGTTAAGTCTATATTGCCGTGATCTGGCTGTCCTTTTTCTGCTGCGATATCTACCACTACTGATTCTGTCTGAAATGGCTTTCCGTATGTATACTTCTTTATCATGCTGTCACCTCTATGCATCTCTCTTTTTTCTTCTGTATCTCTTTTTCTTTCTCCTGACCGTCTTGCCGCGCTTTGCCGCCTGTGCCTTTCTGAATTCCTGTATCTGCTCGATCATGGCGGCATAATCCCTCTCGAACAGGATCTCACTTATCTCATGATGCACGATCTCCGCCGGAAGTCTGTCAACTATAAGTGTCCTGACGAAATCCTTGCTCTTTCCCTTATACATCGGAAGGCTGTAGGTCTCCTGAATATGTGCAAGCTCCGGTCTCCACAATATACGTATGGTACGAAGCAGATCAGCCCGTGGATTTGGCTGCATCTCCCTGACCACGTAGAAATCGATCTTGTGAGTCAGCTTGTCTGACACTCCATCCTCCAGGCCTTCTGCATCTGGCTTGCCATCTGTATCTGACTTGATGCCTGTATCATATTCTTCAACAGATATGATCCCCCAGTAGTCTGGTACATGCTCTGCCACATGACCTGCATGTGTACTTCCCACCACCACGATATTCTGGTCAAAATATAGATCATAGTCTGCTACCTGACTCTCCAGCCGCGTGTATGTATCCGCATCACTTTTTATCTCGATTCCCACTATCTTGTCTGGAATGACCATTACCACATCCGCACGGGAGTTTCCGACGGTCTTCTCCTCAAGGATACGTACCTTGCCATATCGCTCCTCAAGGAAATCAAACAGGGGTTCTCGTATATCTTTATCTAATAACATTTTCCCTCCTGAAATCAATTGTTTAAAGTAATCTTTATATGGATTTTTGTCTGCAAAGTCAAGAATCTCCCGCTTTAGCTGAGAAAACCAGGGCAGACCGCTCATAAAGTGAGCTTTCCGCCCTGGTTTCTATGTGAACATAATATTATCAGCCCTTGTTCACAAGCTCTGTGAACTTCTTAAGCGCATCCTTCGCCTCTGGTGAAATGTTCCTTGGAACTGCAATTCTCACGGTCACATAATGATCTCCATGGGTATTGCCCCCCCTTGCCTGAACACCCTTGCCACGAAGCCTTATCTTGCTTCCCGACTGTGTACCAGGTACTATCTTGCACTTCACGTCGCCGAACATGGTGTGGACCAATATCTCTCCACCAAGAACTGCCGTGTCAAATGGCACAAGAGCCGTGGTGTATATATCCAGACCCTTTCTCTCATAACCTGCCTTGTCTCTTACATTGACCTTCAGCAGCATATCTCCAGGCTGACCCTTGCCGGTTCCGGGATATCCCTTGCCAGCCAGTCTTATCACACCGCCGTTGTCTATACCCGCCGGAATGTGTACAGTGAACTGGGAACTTCCTCCCCGTCCATCATTGAACGACAGAGTCTTGTCGCAACCATATACTGCATCATCAAAATCTACCGTGACACTTGCCTCCATATCTCTGCCCCGCGCATTGAAGCTTCCCTGACCGAATCCGCCAAATCCACCTCTCTGTGAGCGGCCACCGCCGCCAAAGAACGAGCCAAATATATCGCCAAACATATC
>OHIY01000148.1_pt1 | contig 43003 bp, 30 predicted proteins | sample 1568351 | NCBI WGS metagenome assembly OHIY01 (sample SAMEA3879547, study PRJEB24766) | human gut metagenome | biome: human-associated habitat; feature: feces | place: USA | collected 1985/1987 | reverse complement strand
TTCTTGCTACCTGTCCATTTTTTATATGAATCAATCGATCTGCCATCGGCGCAAGTGCCTGATTATGTGTAATGATAATAACTGTCATTCCCTTTTCTCTACACATATTCTGAAGTAATTTCAAAATTGATTTTCCTGTATTGTAATCCAATGCACCTGTTGGCTCATCACAAAGCAAAAGCTTTGGGTTCTTCGCTAATGCTCTCGCGATTGAAACTCGCTGCTGCTCACCACCGGAAAGCTGTGCCGGAAAATTATTCTTCCGTTCCCCCAGACCAACTTCCTCCAAAACTGCCTGTGCATCCAACGGATCCTTACTGATCTGCAATGCAAGCTCAACATTTTCCAATGCGGTCAGATTCGGCACAAGATTATAAAACTGAAAGACAAATCCGATGTGCTCGCAGCGGAAGCGCGACAACTGGCGGCGCCCGAGCTGCAAGACGTCCTGACCGCCGATGCGCAGCGTACCGGCGTCGGGACGGTAAAGGGTGCCCATCACCTGGAGCAACGTGGTCTTGCCGGCACCACTGGGCCCGACGATACTGACCACTTCGCCCTTGTTAATATGCAAGTCGATGCCTTTCAGAACCTCGAGCTGGCCGAAGGATTTCTTAATGCCGTGAATTTCTATCATAGCGGCGGATTGACTGTAACAGGGATTGCGGCTTCCGCCGACGCTGCGGGCAGCGCGCGGAAGCCAGGGAGGAGCGGCGCTTACTTGACGTCGCCCACCCGGATAAGGTACTCGGCAATCTGGACGGCGTTGAGCGCGGCGCCTTTGCGGATCTGGTCGCTCACGAGCCAGAAGGTGAGGCCGTTGGGATTGGCCAGGTCCTTACGGATACGGCCCACGTAGACGGGGTCCTTACCGGCAAGGAAGAGGGGCATAGGGTACTCCTTCTTTTCCGGGTGATCCATGAGCACGAGGCCGTCGCCCTGCGCCACGGCCAGGCGGGCCTCTTCGACGCCGATGGGGCGCTCGGTCTCGATCCATACGCTCTCGCTGTGCGAGCGCAGGGACGGGACGCGGACGCACGTGGCCGAGGTCTCGATGTCCGAGTGCATGATTTTCTTCGTCTCGTTGTACATCTTCATCTCCTCTTTCGTGTAGCCGTTGTCCATGAAGACGTCAATCTGGGGTATAACGTTGAAGGCGAGCTGGTAGGGGAACTTCTCCACCGTTACGGGCTCGCCGGCCAGCACCTGGCGGTACTGCTCGCAGAGCTCGTCCATGGCGGCCTGGCCCGCACCGCTGGCGGCCTGATAAGAGCTGACGTGAACGCGCTTAATATGGCTGAGGCGCTCGAATGCCTTCAGCGCGACGACCATCATTATCGTCGTGCAGTTGGGGTTGGCGATGATGCCGCGCGGGCGGTTGAGCGCGTCTTCGGCGTTACACTCCGGCACCACGAGGGGTACGTCCTCGTCCATGCGGAAGGCACTCGAGTTGTCGATCATGACGGCGCCGAACTTCGTGATGTCGGCTGCGAACTCCTTGCTCGTACCCGCTCCGGCGGAGGTAAAGGCGATGTCGACGTCCTTGAAGGCGTCGTTGTGCTCCAACAGTTGCACGGTGTACTCCTTCCCACGGAAGCTGTACTTCGTCCCGGCGCTGCGCGTCGAGCCGAAAAGCAGGAGGTTGTCGATGGGGAAGTCGCGCTCGGCCAACACGCGGAGAAATTCCTGGCCGACGGCGCCGCTGGCGCCCACTATTGCTACATTCATATATATAGGTATTCCTGTTTACGATGATAGGGGACAGCGCCCCAATCAGTTGCAAAATTATAACTTTCCGGCGGACTGTGGGCCACGATTGCAAACTTTTTCGTTACTTTGCACCGAAATGGAAAACGTAGGCCTATCGTTGCCCATCACAGATCCCACGTGGATTTTCCTTATCGTACTCTGCATCATCCTCTTCGCGCCGATGTTGTTAGAGCGCCTACGCGTGCCTTCCATTGTCGGCATGATCTTGGCCGGCACCCTAATCGGGCCGCACGGATTTCACTTGCTCGACCGTGACAGCAGCTTTGAGCTGTTCGGGCAAGTAGGTCTCTACTACATCATGTTCCTCGCGAGTCTCGAGATGAACTTGCAGGACGTGCAGAAAATAAAGGGCCGTGCGCTCACCCTGGGCCTGCTCAGCTTTGCCATACCCCTGGCCCTCGGCTTTACGACCAGCCATTTCCTGCTCCACTATGCCATCGCCGCGTCCGTACTGATGGGCGCCATGTATGCCTCGCACACGCTCGTGGCCTACCCCATCGTGCTCCGCTACGGCTTGGCGCGGCGCCAGGGCGTAAGCATCGCCGTCGGAGCCACGATCGTGGCGGACACGCTTACGTTACTCGTCCTCGCCGTCGTAGGCGGCACGTTCAAGGACAACGGCGACGGGCTACACTGGCTCTGGCTCGTGGGCAAAGTCGTTCTCCTGAGCGCGCTCACCCTGGCCACCTTCCCCGCCCTGACGCGCTGGTTTTTCCGGCGCTACAACAACAGCGTCGTGCAATACATCTTCGTGCTCGGCCTCGTCTTTCTCGGCGCCGGGCTCATGGAGTTTGTCGGCATGGAAGGCATCCTGGGCGCCTTCCTCGTGGGCATCGCGCTCAACCGCTCCATCCCGCCGGCCTCGCCCCTGATGAACCACATCGAGTTCGTAGGCAACGCCCTCTTCATCCCTTACTTCCTCATCGGGGTGGGTATGCTCATCGACATCCGCGCCTTCATCGAAGAACCCGCCATACTGTTCATCGCCGGCGTGATGGTCCTCGTCGGCGTCAGCAGCAAGTGGCTCGCCGCCTTCTGTACGCAGAAAGCTTTCGGCATGGAGACGGGCGACCGCAACCTTATGTTCGGCCTGACCAACTCGCACGCCGCCGCTACGCTGGCCATTGTCCTCGTGGGCTACGGTATTTTCCTGCCCGACGGCTCCCGCCTGCTCGACGACAGCATACTCAACGCCGCGATGATGGTTATCCTCGTCACGTGCATCATCAGTTCGTTCGTCACCGAGCATACGGCGCGCCGCCTGGCCGAGAAGGGACAGGCCGACGACCCCGAGACGCCGCGCGAGCACGACAGCATCCTCATCGCCCTCTCCAACCCGGAGAACGTCCCCCCACTGGTCAACATCGCCCTCATGCTACGCACGCCGAAGCCGCCCTCGGCCATGACGGCCATCAACGTAGTCCTCGAGGACGACCCCAATACGCGCAACGAAGGGCTCAAGCAGCTGGAGCACGCCGAACGCATTGCCGCGGCGGCCAACGTAAGGCTGACCACGCGCAGCCGTTGGTCGGTCAACGTGGTCAGTGGCATCCTGCACACGATGAAAGAGCTCGAGGCCTCCGACCTGCTGATTGGTCTGCACCAGAAGGCACGCCTGACGGAGAACTTCTTTGGAAAGCTGGCCGTCGACTTGGTCAGCGCCATCGACCAGCAGGTCCTCATCTACCGGGCCGTGATTCCGACCAACACGGTGAGGCGCCTTCACTTGCTCATCCCGCGCAAGGCCGAGTTCGAGCAGTACTTTCACCGCTGGGCCGACCGCGTGGCCTTGCTGGCTACGCAAATCAGCTGCCGCGTCGACCTCTACGGCGGCCGCGGTACGATGGCGGCCCTCCAGCAGTATTGGGAAAGCCGGCACTACAGCGTCGAGGCCGAGCAGCACATTTACACCAACTGGCAGGACTTCATCTCCCTGGCCCACGATACGCGCCAGGACCACATGGTTATTTTCATCGCCGCCCGGCGCGGCACGCTCTCCTACCACAGCTACATGGAGCGGTTGGCGGAACAGATAGAGCGCTACTTCTCCGCCCGCAACCTGCTCATCATCTACCCGGCGCAGCCCATGGCCGGCGCCGCGGGGGCCTACGCCATGCGCGGCGGCGTACCCGTCAAGGTGCGCTGAGCCGCCGGCCTGCGGGGCGGCCTTCGCCCCGCCACCCGAGCGCCGCCCGACAAGCGGCCCGGCAGCGGCGGACGGTCCGCCGCGGCCCACTGCCCGGCGTGAGGCGGACGCTTTTTCTGCCGGCGCCGGCTTTCGTTCCCTGTGCCGCGCCAGGCTCCCGCACCCCGCCGCTAAGGCCGCCGCCAACGCCCCTTAGCCCCGTAAAAACTCCCCCTATCCCCGTAAAAACTGGCCTTAGCCCCGTGAGCGACCCCATAAGCCGGGGCTTTTCGCCCAGTATTTCAAGAGGAGAAAAGCTGCGGCGCCGGAGCAGCCGTCACCAGCCGCCGCAGCCGGAGCAAGCACGCCGGCCCGCGGAGCCCGGCGCGGCGGCAAACGGGCAAAGCGCTCCGCCCGCAGACAAACGGCGGAAGAATTGCCCAGACTTCGTTTCTCGAAAGCACAACACGCCCCGGACAAGCGAAGGAAATGCGGGCTTTCCCTTGCCTTACCGCCCGCCTTTCGCTATCTTTGTACCTGGGATGGAAAAAACTGCCACGACATACGCCGACGTACTGCTGCCCCTGCCCCTTACGGGCACGTACTCCTACGCGTTGCCCCCGGCCCTCGCGCCGCGGGTGCAGCGCGGCAGTCGCGTACTCGTTTCGTTCGGCGTGCGGAAGTTTTACACCGGCATCGTGGTCCGTCTGCACGACCATAAGCCCGCGGGCGACTTCACCGTGAAGCCGGTGGACGAGGTAATGGACGAGCAGCCCGTCCTGCTGCCGCCTCAGCTCGACTTCTGGCAGTGGCTGTCGTCCTACTACCTGGCCTCGCCGGGCGAAGTGATGCGGGCGGCCCTGCCCGCCGGCCTGAAGCTGGAAAGCGAGACGACGGTGCGCCTCAACGCGGACTACGACGGCGACGCACCGGCGGGCGCGACCGAAGCCGCCGTAGTGCGGGCCCTCGAAGGGGGGCAGGCCGTGCGCCTCGACGCCCTGAAGCGGCAGGTCGGGGGGAGCGGCGTGCTGCCGGCCGTGCGGCGGCTGGTGGAACGGGGGGCCGTGCGCGTGGACGAGGCGCTGGCCCGCGCCTTCAAGCCCCGGACCGAGACGCGCGTACGCCTGACGGAGGCTTACGCGTCGGAGGAGGCGCTCACCCGGTTTTTCGACACCCTGACCCGCTCGCCGCGCCAGGAAGCCCTGCTGACGACCTACCTCGAAATGTCGCAAGCCGCGGCGGCCCTGACGCTCCACAACCTGAAACTGCTGCGCGAGGTGGCGAAAAAGGACCTGATGGCCCGCGTAGGGGGCAGCGAGGCCGCACTCGGCAGCCTGCGCGAAAAGGGCGTACTCGAGACGTACCAGGCCGCGACCGAACGCCTCCAGCCCCACGCCGCGCCGGAACGCCTCGTAGAGCGGCCGCTCAGCGAAGCACAGCAGGCGGCCCTGGACGGCATCGCGTCCCAACTGCGCGAGCGCCGCGTCTGCCTGCTCCAGGGCGTGACGTCGAGCGGCAAGACGGAGATTTACATCCGCCTCATCCGCCGCGAGCTGGAAGCCGGGCGACAGGTGCTCTACCTCTTGCCAGAAATCGCGCTCACCACGCAAATCACGGCGCGCCTGGGCCGCGTGTTCGGCGACCGCATGGGCGTCTACCACTCCAAGTTTCCCGACGCCGAACGCGTGGAACTCTGGCAGCGGCAACTGACGGACCGCGCCTTCCCCCTCATCCTCGGCGTGCGCTCGGCGCTCTTCCTGCCCTTCCAACGGTTGGGGCTCATCATTGTCGACGAGGAGCACGAAGCCAGCTACAAGCAGCAGGACCCGGCCCCGCGCTACCACGCCCGCGACGCGGCCATCGTGCTGGCGGGCCTGTGCGGCGCCAAAGTGCTGCTGGGCACGGCCACGCCGTCGCTCGAGACGTACCACAACGCCACGGCGGCGGGCAAGTACGGACTGGTGCGGCTCACGGAGCGCTACGGCAACGTGCAACTGCCCGAAATCGTCGTGGAGGACGTCAAGGAGCTGCGGCGCAAGAAACTGATGAAGACGCCCTTCGCGCCACGGCTCCTGGACGAAATGCGTAGCGCGCTGGCCCGGCGCGAACAGGTCATCCTCTTCCAGAACAGGCGGGGCTACGCGCCGGTGCTGGAGTGCAGCGCCTGCGGCTGGACGCCGCGCTGCACGGCCTGCGACGTGACGCTGACCTACCATCAGCGCATCCACAAACTGGTGTGCCACTACTGCGGGGCTACGTACGACGTCCCGGAGCGCTGCCCCAACTGCCAGGAGGCTACGCTCCGCGACGTGGGCTACGGCACGGAGCGCATCGAGGAAGCGGTGCAGGCCTGCTTTCCCGAAGCGCGGACGGCACGCCTCGACCTGGACACGACGCGCAGCCGCATGGCCTACGAACAGATTCTGGACAACTTCCAGCGGGGCCGCACGGACATCCTCATCGGGACACAGATGGTGACGAAGGGATTAGACTTCGACCGGGTGAGCGTAGTGGGCATCCTCAACGCGGACCAGATGCTGAACCAGCCGGACTTTCGGGCTCACGAGCGCGCCTATGCCATGATGGCGCAGGTGGCGGGCCGGGCCGGCCGGCGCGGGAAGCGGGGCCTCGTCATCCTGCAAACGCGCCAGCCGGACTTGCCCCTGATTCAGCAGGTCGTGGAGAACAACTACGAGGCCATGTACGCCTGCCAGCTGGCCGAGCGGCGGACGTTCGGCTTCCCGCCCGCGGTCCGCCTCATCGACGTCTACTTGAAACACCGCGACGAGGCGGTCTGCGAGCATGCGGCGCAGGCGTTTGCCGCCCTGCTGCGCCCGACGTTCGGCAACGACCTGCTGGGACCGGAACGGCCCGTCGTGGGCCGCATCCAGCGCCTCTTCATCCGGAAAATCATGCTCAGGCTGCTCCCCGAACGGCCGGCGGCCGCTACCCGCCGCCTGCTCCTCGCGGCCCGGCAGCAAGTGCTGGCCACACCGGGATTCAGTGCCGTCAACATGTATTTCGATGTCGACCCGCTCTGACCGCCGAGCCCCTCCCCTCCATCCGGAAACTACATCCATCAACCAAACTTTTACTACCTATGAGAACCAAAATCTTTTCCCGCTGCCTACTGCTCTGCGCCGTAGCCGCAAGCGCCTTCGCCCCGGCCGCCGCGCAAGGGGACTACCGCCTCGTCTGGCAGGACGAGTTCGACCGGGACGGCGCTCCGAACCCCGAATTCTGGAGCTACGAGGAAGGCTTCGTCCGCAACAACGAGTGGCAATGGTACCAGCCGCAGAACGCACACGTCCACGACGGGCTCCTCGTCATCACGGCCCGCAACGAAGTGCGCCCCAACCCGACCTTCGACCCAAAGGGCACGTCGTGGGGACAAAAGCGAAAAAACATAGAGTGTACGTCGGCCTGTCTCATCACCCGGGGGAAGAAAGAATTCCTCTACGGCCGCGTCGAAGTGCGTGCCCGCATCCCGGCAGCGCGCGGCTCCTGGCCTGCCATCTGGTTAAAGGGCTCGAAATACCCCTGGCCCTCGTGCGGCGAGGTCGACATGATGGAGTTCTACGAACGGGGCGGCGTGCGCTCCATCCTGGCCAACGTCTGCTGGGCCGGCGCGAACGACGAAAGCGAATGGAACACGCAGGTGCGCCCCTTCACGCAGTTCACGGCGAAAGACTCCCTCTGGGCCACGCAATTCCACGTGTGGCGCATGGACTGGACGCCGGACTTCATCCGCCTGTATCTGGACGACGAACTCCTAAACGAAACGCCGCTGAGCCGTACGGTCAACGGCGACGGAGCCAAGGGCGAGGGCGACACCCCCTTCCACACGCCGATGTTCATCTTGCTCAATCTCGCCATGGGCAGTAGTGGCGGCAAGGTGGATACGCTGGCGATGCCCGTGCGCTATGAAGTGGACTACGTCCGCGTTTATCAGAAAGACTAACACTAATCCAAACCTTACCGATATGCTGAAACAATTTATCTTGGCCTTGGCCGGCATGGCCGTGCTCAGTGCCGGTGCCCAGGCGCCTAAGGACTATTGGCTGAACGAGAAGGTGAATCGCGTCAACACCGAGGCGCCGCGCGCGGCGTTCTTTGCCTTCGAGTCGGCCGATAAGGCCATGGCGAACGAGAAGAAAGCCTCCTCGCGCTACCTGTCGCTCGAGGGGATGTGGAAGTTCAACTTTGCCCGCAACCACCAGGACAGCCCGAAGGGATTCTACGCCACGGACTACGACGACACGCAGTGGGCCGACTTCCCCGTTCCGGGCATTCTCGAAGTGAACGGCTACGGCGACGCCACGTACAAGAACGTGGGCTACGCCTGGGCCAACCAGTTTGCCAGTAATCCGCCCTACGTCGAGGAGCGCAACAACTACACCGGCTCGTACCGCAAGCTCGTAGAGGTCCCGGCCGACTGGAAGGGCGAACGCATCTACCTGCACGTGGGCTCGGCCACGTCGAACCTGACCGTATGGGTCAACGGCAAGTTCGTAGGCTACTCGGAAGACAGCAAGTCGGCCGCCGAGTTCGACCTGACGCGCTACCTCCAGCCCGGCAGGAAGAATCTCGTCGCCATGCAGGTGATGCGCTGGTGCGACGGCTCGTACCTGGAGGACCAGGACATGTGGAAACTCACCGGCATTGCGCGCGAAGTCTACCTCTACGCGCGGCCCGAGAGCCACGTGGCCGACCTCTTCCTCACGCCCGACCTGACCGACAACTACGCGGACGGCACGCTCGACGTACGTCTGCAGACCGTGGCCGGCAAGGGCAAGACGCTGCGCCTGACGCTCCTCGACCCGCAAGGGCAGAGCGTGGCGACGACGGACCTCGCCGTGGACGGGAAGGGTAGCGCGCGGCACACGTTCACCGTGACGAACCCGCTGAAATGGACGGCCGAGACGCCCAACCTCTACCGCCTGCGCGTCGACCTTATGGACGGCAGCCAGCTCGTCGAGAGCCTGACGCAGAACGTCGGGTTCCGTAAAGTGGAAATCAAGGGCGGCCAGCTCCTCGTTAACGGCCAGCCCGTCCTCATTAAGGGCGCCAACCGCCACGAGATGGACCCTGTCGGCGCCTACGTGGTTCCTGTGGAGCGCATGATTGAGGATATCAAGATCATGAAGGAGCTGAACATCAACGCCGTGCGCACGTGCCACTACCCCGACGACCCGCGCTGGTACGACCTTTGCGACCGCTACGGGCTCTATGTCGTGGCCGAGGCCAACCTGGAGAGCCACGGCATGGGCTATGGCGACCGCACACTGGCCAAGGTCCCCAGCTGGGAGCAGGCACACCTGGAGCGCAACCGTAATAACGTCTACACGTTCAAGAATCACCCTTCCATCATCATCTGGAGCCTGGGCAACGAGGCCGGTTACGGTCCCAACTTCGAGAAGGCCTACGACTTCGTGAAGGCTTACGACCCGAGCCGCCCCGTGCAGTATGAACGCGCCGGCTCGGACGGTAAGACGGACATCTTCTGCCCGATGTACTACCCCTATGACGCCTGCGCCAACTATACGAAGAGCGGCAACACGCGCCCGCTCATTCAGTGCGAATACGCTCACGCGATGGGCAACTCCGAGGGCGGTTTCAAGGAATACTGGGACCTGGTCCGCTCCCTGCCTAACTATCAGGGCGGATTTATTTGGGATTTCGTCGACCAGGGGCTCCGCAGCAAGAACAAGGCGGGGCGCACCATCTACGCCTATGGCGGCGACTTCGGCCGCTATCCGGCCACGGACCACAACTTCAACAACAACGGCCTCGTCAGTCCCTACCGCAAGCCCAACCCGCACGCCAACGAGGTGCGCTATTTCCATCAGAACATCTGGACGAAGCTGCTCGACGCCCAAAGCGGAAAGGTGGAAGTCTACAACGAGAACTTCTTCACGGACCTGTCGAACGTGACGCTGCGCTGGACCCTGAGCGAAGAGGGCCGCATCGTGGCCTCCGGGCTCACGGAGCGGCTCGACGTGGCGCCTCAGCAACGGGCCACGGTCATACTGAACGGCTACCGTCCCTACGCATCGGACAAGGAGCTGACCCTCGAACTGACGCACCAGGAAAAGGTGCCCTCGCCACTGCTCGACGCCGGCTACGCCATAGCCCGCCAGCAGTTTGTCCTGCAACCCTACACGTTCCCCGAGGCCGAAGCGCTGGCCGCCGCCGACACGCCGGCCGACGAGGAGCACCAGGTGAAGAAGGACGAGCAACTGGCCAGCGTCACGCTGACCGCCGGCCCGATGGCCGTCACCTTTAACAAACGGACGGGCTGGATAGACTACATCGACGTGAACGGACAGCCCATGCTGCAGGACCGTTACGCCCTGAAGCCGGAGTTCTGGCGCGCGCCGACGGACAACGACTACGGCGCCAACCGCCAACTGCAACTGCGCGCCTGGCTTGACCCCGCCATGAAGCTCACCGGCTTCCAGGAAGGAGCGAACGGCACCGACGGCAGCCGGAAAGTGACGGCGACCTACGAGTTACCCGGCGTCAACGCCCAGCTTAACCTGACGTACGTCCTCACACCGGAGGGCCGCCTCGTCGTTACGCAGGCGCTGAAGGTGGACACTTCGGCCGAGAAGAAGCCCTGGCTGCCCCGCTTCGGCATGCAGCTCGTCATGCCCGGGGAGTACGACCGGATTGAATACTACGGTCGCGGACCGGGCGAGAACTACGTGGACCGCAACAACGGCGACTTTCTGGGCCGCTACGCCCAGACCGTCGCGTCGCAGTACTGGCCCTACATCCGCCCGCAAGAAAGCGGCAACAAGACGGACGTGCGCTGGTGGAAAGTGGTCAACGCCGCGGGCCAAGGACTCAAGTTCTACGGCCCCGCTCCTCTGGAGTGCAGCACGCTGAACTACCTGACAGAGGACCTCGACGGCGGACCCGAAAAAATGGCCCACCAGATTCATTCCGGCGACCTGACGCCGCGGCCCTTCTCCGTAGTCAACATCCAGGGCCGACAGATGGGCCTGGGCTGCATCGACAGCTGGGGAAGCTGGCCCCTCGAGAAGTACCTCATCCCCTACGCCGACCAGTCGTTTACCTTCGTCATCGAGGCGCTGAACTAAACCGCGGGCCTGTGCCCGTACTTCCAGCCCCCGACCGCGCGGCGGCCGGGGGCTTTTTTGTGCCCATCCGGCGGCCGCGCGCCTTTCCGGGTCGGTCGGATGTCCCGGGCGTCAGTCCGCCGAACCGGCGGTCGGCACACCTTAATTATATGTCCCGCCCCGGCGCCTGCCCTGCCCGACGCGGCACGTTGCCGGCGAGCCGCGCGGACTATTTCGCGAAACACGGGGCTAAGGCCAGAAAAAACGGGGCTAAGGCCCGTAATTTCTGGCCTTAGCCCCGTAGCGGGACGGACAGTCGCCGGCCGGCGGCGGTGCGTCAGATGGTGTAGCCCCAGTCGTCGAGGGCGTCGTGCCAGTATTCGCGCACCAGGTCGACCGTGCGGTTGTCGTACTTGTACTTGTTCTTTTTGTAGCCCTTCTTGGCGCCGACGTACTGCGCTATGGCGGGCTGCGCCTCGGCCCAGCCGGGCAGCGAGAGGTCGTGATAGATTTGCTCCGTCATGCCGAGCGCGTCCTGCTCGTAGTCTTCAAACTTCACCTCCACCAGGTTGCCGGCGGGGATGGCGCTTTTCGTTTCGTTGTACTTCTTGTAGAGTTTCTGGTAGACCAGGAGGATGTTCTTCTCCAACTCTTCCGGCGAAATCTCCTCCAGCTTGAGGGGCTGGATGGTATTATTGAAGAAGGAGCGCGTCGACTCGAAGACGGTGTAGGGATTACGCATGAGGTAGATGAACTTGGCGTCGGGGAACATCTTGACCAGCTCGGCCACGCGGCCCGTATGGGGCGGGTTTTTGGAGAGAAACTGCGTGCCGCCGGTGTTCCAGAGCGAAATCTTGATGAGTTTGACAAACGTCTCCTCCCATACTTTCAGCTCCTCGGGGGTGATGCCCTCGAAAAGCATGAAGCGGTCGCAGTACTCCATCTGGTAGCGCGGCAGGAACCAGAAGTTATAGTACGTGTAGGGCATCATGTTGGCGAGGGCGAACTCCTCTTCCTGCGGCAAGTCCACGGCGAGCTCCATGTTGTCCGTCGGTCGCCTGTCGGGCATGAGCCAGGCCATGCTTTTCTTGAAGAAGGGCTGTCCGAACATCATGAGGTGGGGGAACACGGTCTGGTAGGTCGTGTTGTAGCCGAAGTGTTTGTCGCACGAGAAGACGTTGTGCATGAACGTGGTGCCCGAGCGCCAGTGGCCGAGGATAAAGACGGGCGGATGCTCCAACGGGCGGTCGGCCAAGCGCTTGCGGTAGCGGCGCTCCTGGATGGGGGCCAGCGTGGAGAGCAGGCGGCAGATGGCCTTCGTCAGCTGGTACTTGCCGCGCCAGGGCTTGTCTATCTCGCGGCCGGCGGTAATGGCCTTGAACGTTTTCCAGTCCGCACCGACCAGGGTATTAATCGGCAATTTGTTGAACTCTAATAATCCCATGCTTGCAATAATATAGGTTTCTGCGGGCGAAGGTACAACTTTTTTTTGAATCGCCCGGCGTGCCAGCGGCTTAGGGGTCCGGTCGCGGGGCATAGGGATGAAACATTTGTTGCACAGCCTGCTACAAATGTTGTATGGACGCATACGTTACAGAATATGCAACATATGCGTTTGCCCTTACCGCAGGGCCTGCGTAGCTTTGCACCGCAGACAGCCGAGAGGGCTGACGCACAACGACAAATCTGAAGGACGGCCGTCCGCTACTTCCGCAAGGAAGGCGTCGGGTTCCACGCCCTCGGGCAAGCGGGCCGACCGGCGGCACCCGGCGTCCTGCATTTTGAAACTGAGGACGTCGCTTCCCGTCCCATCGCCGCAAAGGGACCCGGCCTGGTCCGGACTTTCCATTAACCAACACAAAAAAAGATTTTCTTAAACTATTTACTCGTAACTCACCCATAAGGCGATGGAGGGATAGCGGCCTCTTCATAAGGACAAAGGGCGGACGCCCCCTGCACGGAGCCGGCCCGCACGGGCCTGGGGCCGCAGCACGGCGCCGGCTTGTCCTCCCTCCTGAAAACCGGACGCAAGACGGGCGCAGTGTGCCCGTCTGTTCTGGTTTACGCCCCGCCCGGGCCTGCGCCCGGGCGGAGGGTACGGCCTTCCTTAACCTGAAACTGGAAAACAAGAAGTCATGGAAGAAATCGTAATCGGCATGGGCGAACTCCTGTGGGACGAGCTGCCCGGCGGCCGCCGCATCGGCGGGGCTCCGGCCAACTTCGCCTACCACGTGTCGCAATTCGGACTGAAAAGCAGCATCGTCAGCGCAGTCGGCGACGACGCGGACGGGCGCGAACTGCTCACCACGCTGCGACAACGCGGCGTGGACTGCTGCGTAGCCACCGTGGACCGCCCCACGGGGACGGTGGGCGTGACGATTAGCGGCAACGGCATCCCGCAGTACGAAATCCGCCGCGACGTAGCGTGGGACCACATCCCCTTTACCCCGGCGCTCGAGGAGCTTGCGGGACGGACGCGGGCCGTATGCTTCGGCAGCCTGGCGCAACGCAGCGCCGGCACGCACGATACGCTGAAGCGCTTCCTGGCCGCCATGCCGGACGACGCGGACCGGCTGAAGGTGTTCGACATCAATCTGCGGAAACCGTTCTATACGCCCGAGGTCATCGAGGCCTCGCTCCGCATGTGCAACGTGCTGAAAATCAACGACGAGGAACTGGCCATCCTGGGAGAGCAACAGGGCTGGCCGGCAGACCGCCTGCTGGCCGAGTGCCCGGGCCTGATGGAGCGCTACGGGCTCCGCTTGCTCGTGCTGACGTGCGGCACGGCGGGGAGCTACGTCTTCAGCGCGGAGGAGACGTCCTACCTCGAGACGCCGCGCGTCCAGGTGGCCGACACGGTAGGAGCGGGCGACTCGTTCACCGCCGCACTGGTGGCCGCACTGCTCCGGGGCCGCCCGGTGGTGGAAGCGCACCACCTCGCCGTCCAAGTATCGGCCTACGTCTGCACCCAGGCCGGCGCCATGCCGGCGCTGCCGCCGGAGCTCACGGGCCGCCTCCGCTGACCGCTCCGCAAAAGCCCGGACCGACGCCCCGTGTACACGCCGGTCCGGGCTTTTTCTTCCGGAAGTTTTGCTTAGTCAAAACAATATGCTATATTTGCGGAGTAAAACTCGAATCTGTCCGAGTTTTTCTTTCCCATGAAACATTTTTTCCCATTCCTGTTAGCGTTGCTGCTGCTCGCTGGGCTGCTGCTACCCGCCGCCTGCCAGCGTCCCCGGAAAGTATTCCACGTCGGCGTCTCCCAGTGCGACGACGACGAATGGCGGCAACGGATGAACCGGGAAATGTTGCGCGAGGCCGACTATGCCGACAACATGACGCTCGAAATACGCAACTCGCCCGGCGACGGCGGCCGGCAGGCGGCCGACATAGACTACTTCGTCCGCAGCAACGTGGACCTGCTCATCGTCTCGCCCTACGACACGGCGCGCGTAGCCCCGGCCGTAGAACGCGCACGCCAGGCAGGCATACCTATTATTATGGTAGACCGCAAGTGCGGGGGCGACAACTACACGGCCTTTGTCGGGACGGACAATTACCAGATTGGTCACGACGCGGGGCTTTACGTCATCTCGCGCCTGAAGGGGCGCGGCTCCGTCATCGAGATTACGGGCGGCGAGGGCTCCACCCCGGCCCGCGACCGGCACCGCGGTTTCTCCGACGCCCTGGCCACGGCGCCGGGTATCCGGCTCGCGGGCAAGGCCAACGGGCAGTGGCACGAGCAGGCGGCGCGCCACGTGGCCGACTCCCTGTTGCGGCAGCTGCCGGCGCCGGACTTCGTCTTTGTCCACAACGACAAGATGGGGCAAGGCGTAGCCGAGGCGGCGGCCCGGCTGGGCCTCTCGCTCCGCATCGTCGGCGTGGACGCCCTGCCCGGCAAGGGCGGCGGCATGGAACTGGTGGAGCGCGGCGTCCTGGAGGCCAGCCTGCTCTACCCCACGGGCGGCGACAAAGTGATCCGCGTGGCCGACGCCATCCTCACGGGCCGGCCTTTCCCGCGACAGACCCTGCTCTCCACCGCCTTAGTGGACAGCACCAACGCCCGGTTGCTCAACATGCAGTACGAGCAGATGGCGGAACGGGAAGAGAAGATTGAAACCCTGAACCTACGGGTCAACGACTTTCTGTCCCGCTACGCTTCGCAGCGCGTACTGCTCACGTCCCTCATCGCTACGCTCACGCTCGCCGCGGCGTTGCTGGTCCTCATCTTCCGTGCTTACCTGACAAAAGCGAAAACGAACCGCGAGCTGGCGGAACAGAAGCACAAGCTCGAGGAACAGCGCGACCAGCTCATCGCCCTGTCGCGCCAGGTGGAGGAAGCCACGCAGTCGAAGCTGGCCTTCTACACCAACGTGTCGCACGACCTGCGCACGCCGCTCACCCTCATCACGGCGCCCACGGAACAGTTGCTCGACGACCCCACCCTGACCCGCCAGCAGCGCGACCTGGTGGGCATCATCCGCCGCAACGCCTTCATCCTGCTGCGCCTCATCAACCAGGTCCTCGACCTTAGGAAAGAGGAAAGCGGCGAACTGAAGCTGCAACGCGTCACGACAGACCTGCGCCACACCACCGAGGACTGGAGCGAGGCCTTCCGCACACTGGCGCTGCGGCGCCACGTGCGCTTCACCGTCCACCTGCCCGAACCCGACGCGCCCTATATGATCGGAGCGTTCGACCGTACGAAGCTGGAGGCTATCTTTTACAACCTGCTCTCGAACGCTTTCAAGTTCACGCCGGAGAATGGGCGCATCGACGTGACGCTGGCTTCCGGTACCGACGCCGACGGTCGGCCGTGGGTGAGCCTTACGGTCCAGGACAACGGGCAAGGCATCCCGGCCTCACACATTGACCACATCTTCGACCGCTTCTACCAGGTCGACGTCAACCACTCGGGCTCGGGCATCGGACTGGCGTTGGTGAAATCGTTTGCCGAGATCCACGGCGGGACGGTCCAGGTGGAGAGCGTCGAGAAACAGGGCACGACGTTCACCGTACGCTTGCCGTGGGTGGCGCCTCAGGAGCACGAGGCGGCCCCGCAGCCCTCCGAGGAGACGAAACTGGCCGAGGCGGAATGGAACGACGAGCCCGAGCCACAGCCCGAGGCCGACGACGACCGGCCTGCGGTCCTAGTCATCGACGACAATACGGACATCCGTCGCTACCTCTACCAGCTGCTCGGCACGGACTATCGCGTCCTGACCGCCCCCAACGGCCGCGCCGGCCTGCAACGGGCGCTGGAGACACTGCCCGACCTCGTCATCTGCGACATCCGCATGGAGGGGATGGACGGCCTGGAGTGCCTGCGACGCCTCAAGCAGGAGGTGCCCACGAGCCACATCCCGGTGATGATGCTCACGGCCTGCGCGCTCGACGGAGAGCGCGTGCGCGGATACGAAGGCGGGGCCGACGCCTACATGGCGAAGCCCTTCGACCCGAAAGAGTTGCTCGCCGTGGTGCGTAACCTCGTCAACGGACACCGCAAGCTCCACGAGGCCCTGACCCGCCGCGGCTCCACGCCCGGAGCGGACAGCGCCGACGCCGAAAAGACCTTCGGCGCACGCCTGCACGAACTGCTCGAAGCCCGCCTGGCCGACCCGGACCTGAGCGTTGAGGACCTGGGCGCCGAACTGGGCCTGGGCCGCAGCCAATTCTACCGCAAAGTCAAGGCCCTGACCAACTACTCGCCGGTCGAGTTGCTGCGCGCCGCCCGCCTGAAGCGCGCCGCGCTGCTACTGGCGCAAACAGAAAAGACGGTGGCCGAGATTGCCTACGACGTAGGTTTCTCGTCACCGTCCTACTTTGCCAAATGCTACAAAGAGTACTTTGGCGAAAGTCCCACAGACTTCCTCAAGCGGAAGCGAGGGGAAGCGTGAGCGGCCCATAGCGGGCGTCAGAATCCGCCGCCCATGCCGGGGCCACCCCCTGGAAATCCGCCAGGACCACCACCGGGTCCGCGGCGCGAGTTACTGTTGGACGTCCGCTTCCGCTGTGCGGGCATGAACACGCGCAGCACCTGCTGGGCCGTCAGCTTCTCCTTGAAGCGGGCGTAAAAGTTCCGCTTCACGGCCACCGTACGCTCCGTGGCGGCAAACATACCTTCAAGCGCTGCCATGGCTTCTTCCTCGGTGAGGTCGTCCACTTCCTTGGCTTTCGGCATCTCGCCCCGCGCGGAGCGCAACGAGTCGTTGTACTCCACGTAGAGGGGTACGAACCAGTCCTTCGTAGCGTCGTCCAGTTTCAACTGGCGGGCCATCTGCTTGGCCATTTTCTCCGCCCTTTCCTGACGTTCCGCGACGTCTTCGTCGTCGCCCATTTCCTGCGCCTGTACGCAGAGGCCGGAGCCCAAGAAGGCTGCCAGCAGCAAGCATAACCAATGCTTCTTCATAAAATTACTCCTTTATTATTAGTGGTTAGACATGTTCGTCGTTGTCCGGAGGTCCGCGCGCGGCGGACGGTCGGCGTCGACACGGGGCTAAGCCCCGTAATTTCTGGGCTAGGCCCCGTAAATCCTGGCCCTAGCCCCGTGGAGCGGCGCCCCGGACCCCGCTGTGGCCGCCCGCAGCCCGAGGGTCAGCGGCAACGGCCACAAGCAGCGGGGGCGGGCCGCCGGCGGCTTTTACTTATAAGACGAAAAACCGGACAAATTGTTACACGGGAATAGACGAACCCGACACCCCGGAAGGTTATCCGACGAAAAACGTAGACGAAGCCGCCCCCGACCCCGCAACGACACAGCCGCAGCCCGACAGACCAGCCAGGGCGACGAACAGGCCATTCTTCGACGTTCTGCGGGCTTTTTAACATTTCCGTAAAACTTTTTCCGCGATAAAGTTCTAAATTTGTGCCGCACATACTTTATCGTTTATGGAATCAGTAGCCTCACAGCTCATGACCGCCGCGCACGCCGCCGTGCGTGCCGGGGCGGAAATCATGAACATATACCTGCACCCGGAGACCGACTGGGAGGTGGAGCGCAAAGCCGACAACTCGCCGCTCACCCTGGCCGACCGCCGCGCCCACGCCGCCATCGCCGCCGCCCTCGAGGCGACGCCCTGGCCCCTGCTCAGCGAGGAGGGCGCCCATGCCGACTACGCCGCACGCCGCAAGTGGGACACGCTCTGGGTGGTGGACCCGCTCGACGGGACCAAGGAGTTCCTGAAACGCAACGGCGAGTTCACCGTCAACATTGCCTTGGTGCAGGACGGGCGCCCCGTGGCGGGCATCATCTACGTACCGGTGCGCGACGTGCTCTACGTGGGAGCGGCCGCGGGATGGGGTCTGCCGGACCGCGCCCTGGCCCTGCGCCTGGAGCACGCGGCGGACCGGCTGCCGGATGCGCTCGACGCCCTGGCCGGAACGGCCGAGGACCTGACCCGCCGGCGGGCGGAGCGGCGGCCCCTGCGCGTCGTGGCCTCGCGCTCGCACCTGAGCGAGGAGACGCAGGCCTGGATAGCCCGGAAACAGGCCGAACGGGGCGAAGTCCTGGAACGCTGCTCCGCCGGCAGCTCGCTGAAATTCTGCCTGCTGGCCGAGCGCGCGGCGGACTACTACCCGCGCCTGGCGCCCACGATGGAGTGGGACACGGCGGCGGGCGACGCCATACTGCGCGCCGCGGGAGGCACCGTAGTCCGTATGGACGGCAGCAGGGCGACGGACCAGCCGCTGACTTACAATAAGCCCGACCTGCTCAACCCTTATTTCCTGGCCACGGCCCCGGCCGACTAAACCGTAACGCTTATGCCCCTTCCCGCCATATTCGTCATCATCGTCCTGGCCATCGTCATCATTGCGCTCATCAAAGACCGCATGCGGCCGGGGCTCATCCTGCTCTCGGGTGCCGTAGCCTTTCTCTGCGCCGGCATACTGAGCCCGGAGGACATGCTTGAGGGCTTTGCCAACAAGGGTATGATTACCGTCGCCATGCTCTTTCTCGTGAGCGAGGGCGTCAGGCGCTCGGGCATCCTGGAGAAGCTGCTCAAGCGGCTGCTGCCGGGCCCGGGCTCGTCGGTGCGTAAGGTGCAGCTGCGCATGCTTCCCACCATCGCGGGCATCTCTGCCTTTCTGAACAACACGCCGGTGGTGGTCATCTTCGCCCCGATGATCAAGCACTGGGCCGAGGCCATGAAGCTGCCTTGCACTAAGTTCCTGATTCCGCTCTCTTACGCCACCATCCTGGGCGGTATCTGCACGCTCATCGGGACCAGCACGAACCTCGTGGTCCACGGCATGGTCATCGGCGCGGGCTACCGCGGATTCACCATGTTTGAGCTCGCGCAAATCGGCATACCCGTGGCGGTGGTGGGCATAGCCTACATCATCATCGCCTCGCCGCGCCTGCTGCCCGACCGCAGGGACCGCAACGAGACCACCAGTAGCCAGGAACAGGCCGAGGGGCTCCATCGCATCGAGGTGGTGCTCGGTCCGCGCTTCCCGGCCATCAACCGCCGCGTGCTCGACTTCGACTTCAAGCGGAAATACGGCGCGTCGCTGCTCGAAATCAAGCGCGGCGGCACGACCCTCATCCTCCACGACATGCGCAAGGAGCGCTTCCGCGAGGGCGACACGCTGGTGCTCCTGGCCGACGACAATTTTCTGAAGAACTGGGGCGACTCGTCGTTCTTCCTCCTCGTCTCGAACGGGAAAGAGGCCGAGCCGACCCTGAAACCGTGGAAGCGCTGGCTGGCCATAGTCCTGCTGATACTCATGGTCATCGGCGCGACCGTGGGCGAGCTCCCCTTCATGGCCGACGCCGTGCCGGAGATGAAGTTCGACATGTTCTTCTTCGTCTGCGTAACGACGGTCCTCATGGCCTGGTTCAACCTGTTCCCGGCCCGCAAGTACACGAAATTCATCTCGTGGGACATCCTCGTGACCATAGCCTCGGCCTTCGCCATCAGCAAGGCGATGCAGAACTCCGGCATGGCGGACGCCGTGGCCCAGTTCGCCATCGGGCTGGGCAACGACCACCCGAATCCCTACCTGATGCTGGCGGTGGTCTTCATTATCACCAACATTTTCACCGAACTGATGACGAACAACGCGGCAGCGGCCCTGGCTTTCCCCATATCGCTGGCCATCGCGGAACACATGGGGCTCAACCCGATGCCTTTCTTCGTGGCCATCTGCGTGGCGGCCTCGGCGAGCTTCTCTACGCCCATCGGCTACCAGACGAATCTCATCGTCCAGGGCATCGGCAACTACCGCTTCACGGACTTTGTGCGCGTCGGGCTGCCCCTCAACTTCCTGACGCTCATCCTGACGGTGACGCTCGTCCCCCTGTTCTGGCCCTTCTGAAACCGGCCCGGCTGACGCCGGCCATAATCCTACAACATGAGAGAAAACATTCACCCCATTTTCGACCGGATGCTGAGCCGCGCGGACAAGGAACGCCTCCTGGGCCAACACGGCGTGATGCTCTGGTTCACGGGCCTGAGCGGCTCGGGCAAGAGCACGCTCGCCATCGCCCTGGAACGCGAGCTGCAGGCCCGCGGCAAGCTCTGCCGCATCCTGGACGGCGACAACATCCGCTCGGGCATCAACGCCAACCTCGGCTTCTCGGCCGAAGACCGCAAGGAGAACATCCGCCGCATTGCCGAGGTGGGCAAGCTCTTCGTAGACACGGGCGTCATCACCCTGGCCGCCTTCATCAGCCCCACGAACGAGATGCGACAGATGGCGGAGTCCATCATCGGAGCCGAGGACTTCAAGGAAATCTACGTAAGCACGCCGCTGGCCGAATGCGAACGGCGCGACGTGAAAGGGCTCTACGCCAAAGCGCGCCGCGGCGAAATCCGCGACTTCACGGGCATCTCGGCCCCGTTCGAGGCGCCGCTCCGCCCGGCCCTGACGCTCGATACCTCGCGCCTCAGCGTCGAGGAGTGCGTAGGGCGCCTGCTCGCACTGCTCCAGCTCGACGGCCCCGCGGAATAAGCGGTCCGCTGCCTCTCCCTAACGACAAACCAACAACCCGATATGACAGAGAATTATAGTCTTAGCCACCTCAAGGAACTCGAGGCCGAGTCCATCTACATCATACGCGAAGTGGCCGCGGCATTCGAGAACCCCGTCATGCTCTACAGCATCGGGAAAGACTCCAGCGTCATGGCGCGACTGGCCGAGAAGGCCTTCGCACCGGGCAAGCCGCCCTTCCCGCTGATGCACATCGACTCGAAATGGAAATTCAAGGAGATGATACAGTTCCGCGACGCCTACGCAAAGGCCCACGGCTGGAAGCTCATCGTAGAGAGCAACATGGAAGCCTTCAAGGCCGGCGTCGGACCGTTCACCCACGGCTCGAAAGTGCACACGGACCTGATGAAGACGCAAGCCTTGCTGCACGGACTGGAAAAGTACAAGTTCGACGCGGCCTTCGGCGGCGCGCGACGCGACGAGGAAAAGAGCCGCGCCAAAGAGCGCATCTTCTCCTTCCGCGACAGGTTCCAGCAGTGGGACCCGAAGAACCAGCGACCGGAACTATGGGACATCTACAACACCCGCATCCACAAGGGCGAGAGCATACGCGTCTTTCCCCTGAGCAACTGGACGGAGCTCGACATCTGGCAATACATCCGCCTGGAAAACATCCCCATCGTGCCGCTCTACTTCGCCAAGGTGCGCCCCGTAGTGAACATCGACGGACAGCTTATCATGCCCGACGACGACCGGCTCCCCGAAAAATACAAGGATAAGATAGAATACAAGAGCATACGCTTCCGCACCCTGGGCTGCTGGCCCCTGACGGGCGCCATAGAGAGCGACGCCGACACCATAGAGAAGATTGTCGAGGAGATGATGACCACGACGAAGAGCGAGCGGACCACGCGCGTCATCGACTTCGACCAGGACGCCTCGATGGAACAGAAGAAGCGCGAGGGCTATTTCTGACCCCCGCGGGCCCGTCCCGCTGCGGGCTACCCCTATATTCATTAAGACAATGCACCATGGAAGGAAACAATCCCAAGAACATAGCCGGACAGCCCACGGCCGAGTCCAAGCTGTCCATTAAAGAATTTCTCGACCAAGACGAGAAGAAGGACCTCCTGCGCTTCCTCACGGCAGGGTCCGTAGACGACGGCAAATCCACCCTCATTGGCCGTCTGCTCTTCGACTCGAAAAAACTCTACGAAGACCAGCTCGCCGCCCTGGAACGCGACAGCAAACGCGTGGGCAACGCCGGCGACCACATCGACTACGCCCTGCTCTGCGACGGACTGAAGGCCGAGCGCGAACAAGGCATCACCATCGACGTGGCCTACCGATACTTCTCCACGAACAAGCGCAAGTTCATCATCGCCGACACGCCGGGCCACGAGCAATACACGCGCAACATGATAACCGGCGGCTCGACGGCCAACCTCGCTATCATCCTGGTCGACGCCCGTACGGGAGTCATCACGCAGACGCGGCGCCACACGTTCCTCGTATCGCTGCTGGGCATCAAGCATATTGTCCTTGCGGTCAACAAGATGGACCTGGTCGGCTACGACGAGGCCGTTTTCAGCCGCATTAAGTCCGACTTCGAGGACTTTCTGCGCAGCCTGGCCGCCATCGATTCCCGTCTCACCGTCGACGACGTGCGTTGCATCCCCCTCTCGGCCCTTGAAGGCGACAACGTGGTGGAGCCCTCGGCCAATACGCCCTGGTACGACGGCCCCTGTCTGCTCCACTTCCTGGAGAATGTCCACATCGGCAACGACCATAACCTGACCAACTTCCGCTATCCCGTGCAGTACGTCCTGCGGCCCAACCTCGACTTCCGCGGCTTCTGCGGCAAGGTGGCCTCGGGCGTCGTCCGCCGGGGCGACGAAATCATGGCCCTGCCCTCGGGCAAGCGGTCACGCGTCAAGCGCATCGTCACCTTCGACGGCGACCTCGACTACGCCTTCCCGCCCCAGAGCGTCACGCTCCAGTTGGAGGACGAAATCGACATATCGCGCGGCGAGATGATAGTCCACCCCGACGACCTGCCCCAGGTGGGCCGCCACTTTGAAGCAACCCTCGTGTGGATGGACGAAGAGAAGATGGACACGGAAAAGAGCTTCTACCTGAAGCAGACTACCAACACGAGCCGCTGCCGTATCGACCACATCAAGTTCAAAGTCGACGTCAACACGCTCGAACGCTCCGCCACCGACGCCTTTGAGCTCAACGAAATAGGCCGTGTCGTCATCACCACGTCGAAAGAACTCTTCTTCGACGCCTATAAGGACAACAAGCCCACCGGCTCGTTCATCCTCATCGACCCCATTACCAACAACACGTCGGCCGTAGGCATGATCATCGCCCCCGTCGGGGAGCACGACCTCCACGTACAGGACAGCGTCCCGACGCTCAACCTGCCGGCCCTCGGCATAGCGCCCGAGCACTACGACGCCATTGAGCGCGCCGTGGCCGAGCTCTCGCGCCAGGGCATCGCCGTCAAGCTGGTCCGCTGATACAGCCCCGGCCCAGCCCGACAGTTTCCCGAACTACTGGCCCTATTCCCGTCGCGACGGGGATAGGGCCAGTTTTTACGGGGCTAAGGCCCATAGCCGCGCCACCGCTCCGGCCCGCAACGGCCCCCGTCCGCCCGTCGCCCACAATTATGCCGCCGGGCGGCACGCATCTCCCAACTTTTTGCTACCTTTGCGCCGAAATCTATACAAACTAATCCAAGCGATGGCTCAAGAAGACGTTTTCAAGAAAATCGTATCCCACTGCAAGGAATACGGCTTCGTGTTCCCCTCAAGCGAAATCTACGACGGCCTGGCTGCCGTCTACGACTACGGACAAAACGGCGTAGAACTCAAGAACAACATCAAGCAGTACTGGTGGCAAAGCATGACGCTCCTGCACGAGAACATCGTCGGACTGGACAGCGCCATCTTCATGCACCCTACTATCTGGAAAGCATCGGGCCACGTCGACGCGTTCAACGACCCGCTCATCGACAACCGGGACTCTAAGAAGCGTTACCGGGCCGACGTGCTCATCGAAGACCAAATAGCCAAGTACGACGAGAAAATAAACAAGGAGGTAGAGAAAGCACGGAAACGCTTCGGCGAAGCCTTCGACGAGGCCCAGTTCCGTACGACCAACGCCCGCGTGCTTGAGCATCAGGCCAAGCGCGACGCGCTCCATGAGCGCTACGCCAAGGCCATGAACGCCATGGACCTGGCCGAGCTGAAACAAATCATACTGGACGAAGGCATCGTCTGCCCCGTCTCCGGCACGCGCAACTGGACCGACGTACGCCAATTCAACCTCATGTTCAAGACCGAGGTGGGCTCCACCGCCGACGGCGCCTCGACCATCTACCTCCGGCCCGAGACGGCACAGGGCATCTTCGTCAACTACCTCAACGTACAGAAGACGGGACGAATGAAGATTCCCTTCGGCATTGCCCAGATAGGCAAGGCCTTCCGCAACGAGATCGTGGCGCGGCAATTCATCTTCCGCATGCGCGAATTCGAGCAGATGGAGATGCAGTACTTCGTCAAGCCCGGGACCGAGATCGAGTGGTTCAAGCGCTGGAAGCAGACGCGCATGTCCTGGCATCTGGCGCTCGGCTTCGGCGCCGAGAACTACCGCTTCCACGACCACGAGAAGCTGGCCCACTACGCCAACGCCGCGTGCGACATCGAGTTCCGCATGCCCTTCGGTTTCAAGGAAGTGGAAGGCATCCACTCGCGCACGGACTTCGACCTCTCGCAACACGCCAAGTTCTCCGGCCGCAAGATTGAGTACTTCGACCCCGAGAGCAACGAGAGCTACACGCCCTACGTCATCGAGACCTCCATCGGCGTAGACCGCATGTTCCTGAGCGTCATGTGCCACAGCTACGAAGAGGAGAAGCTCGAAGACGGCGAAACCCGCGTCGTGCTCCGACTGCCCGCCGCCCTGGCGCCCGTCAAGCTGGCCATCCTCCCCCTCGTCAAGAAGGACGGCCTCCCCGAGAAGGCGCGCGAGATTCTGGACCACCTTAAATTCCACTTCCCCTGCAAGTACGAAGAAAAGGACTCCATCGGCAAGCGCTACCGCCGGCAAGACGCTATCGGTACGCCCTACTGCATCACGGTAGACCACGACACGCTCAAGGATAATTGCGTGACGCTGCGCGACCGCGACACGATGAAGCAGGAGCGTGTCCCCATCGACCGCCTGCCCGAACTGCTCACCGAGAAGGTAAGCCTGACGTCGCTCCTGCGCAAGATCGACATTGCCCGCTAAGCCTCAACCCATCAACCTCAACCGCCCCGGACCGCCGGCCGCCGCCACGAGCGCCGCCGACCGTCCGGAGCCCATATCTCCCCTATGAAGCGAATCCTTATCCCCCTCCTCCTGCTGCTCGCGATAGTCCCCCTCTTCACCGCGTGCGAGGAAAACGCCACGGACGACATGGAGTATGTCGACTGGCAGTCGCGCAATGCGCAGTACTTCCGGGAGAAGCTCTCCCAGGCCCAGGCGGCCATCGCCGCGGCCAAGGCCGCCTACGGCGACGACTGGGAGGCCCACTGCGACTGGCGGGCCTACCGCACCTATGCCCTGACCGAGGACGCCGCCGCCACGGCGACCGACTCCATCTGCGTACAGGTGTTGCAGCGAGGCACGGGCAGCGGTTTCCCGCTCTACACCGACTCCGTACGCATCAACTACATCGGGCGCCTCATCCCCAATGCGTACAGCGAGGACGAGACGGCGCGCACGCAGGGCCGCATCTTCAGCCACTCCGGCCTGAGCCGCGACAGCGCGGACGTGTTCAACCCGAACCTCTCCCAGCCCGCGACGCTTCTGGTCAGTAACAACGTGGAGGGCTTCACTACCGCCCTCATGCGCATGCGTATAGGCGACCTCTGGCGCATCTACATCCCGCAGGAGCTGGGCTACGGGGAGACGGCCATATCCATTGTCCCCTCTTACTCCACCCTGGTCTACGACGTCCAGCTCAAGGCCTACTACCGCGCCGGCGTCATCCCCGGAACGTGGAACTAAGCGGACCGAACACTGCGGCGCCGGGCTTTCCCGCGGGCAATCACTGCCTCACGGGAAAGCCCGGCGCCGCTTTTTCCGCATCAGTCCCGGGCCAGGCTCCGCCCGGCCCACTCAACCGAACTCCCGATGAAAACCCGCCTTGCCTACATTGACAATCTTCGCGGCCTCTGCCTGTTCCTCATGATTCTGGGACACATGGGGCTCGCCCTGCCCGCGAAAAACGTGGTCTACAGTTTCCACATGCCGGTCTTCTATTTCCTCGCCGGCCTCCTCTACCACGGTCCCGGCGGCTCCGTCCCGCGCTACCTGGGCCGCAAGGCGCGCGCCCTGCTCCTGCCCTACGCGCTCTACGTCCTGCTCATCTTCGTCGTCTCCCGCCACTTCGTCGGCTGGAACCCGGGCTGCTGGGTCCACCTCAAGGGCGCCTTTCTCTACGGTCTGGGCGTCCGCTACGGCGGCGGGGCGCTGTGGTTTCTCCCCGCCCTGTTCTGGACCTACGTCCTGGTCGTCGTGGCCGGGCGCCTGCGGTTGCCGGCATGGCTGGCGGCCCTCGGCTGCCTGGGCGGGGCCTACGCCGTGCTCCGCTACGACCTGCAGCCCTGGTTCGGCTTCACCTTCTCCGGCCCCTTCTTCTTCCTTTTCGGCCACCTCTATGCCAGGCCGGCCGAACGGCTCTACGCCCTTGTGCGCCCCGCCGCCTGGCGCCGCGCCCTGGCCGCGGCGGCATTTCTCGCGGCCTACGTCGCCCTCCTCTACGGGGCGGGCTTTCCCGGCCGCACCGTGTTCAACATTGCCTACATGGCCGGCAATCTGCCCATGCTCCTCTGCGCCCTGACCGCCGTGGCCGGGCTGCTCCTCCTGTTCCGCGCGTGGCGCGCCCCGTCGTGGTGGACGCGGGCCAGTGCCTACTGCTCGCGCCATGCCTTGACGCTCATCGGCTGCCACTTCGTGCCCATCGTGCTCAGTAAGGAGCTCCACTGGTTCCCCGGCTGGGAACGCTGGCTCCGCATCCTCGCGCTCATGGGCATAGAGGTCGTCTGGCTCGGCGCCACGACCGTCGTCGTCGGGCGCTGGCTGCCGCTGCTCGAGGGCAGGCTGCCGCGCTGGATGGCCCGGCGCCTCAGCAAGTGAGCCTGCGCGAGCCGTCGGGCAGTTCCTCCAGCTTCACGCGGACCGTATCCTCCGGCAACAGGTCCTCGACCAGCTCGGGCCACTCCAGCAGGCACAGGGCACCGCTATAAACGTAGTCCTCAAAGCCCATGTCGTAGACCTCCTCGAGCTTACGCACGCGGTAGAAGTCGAAGTGATAGATCAGCGCGCCCGTAGTCTCCGACCGATACTCATTGACCAGCGCGAACGTGGGCGAGTTCACCACGTCCGTCACGCCCAGCTCGGCGCACAGGGCCTTAATGAACGTCGTTTTTCCCACACCCATCGGGCCGTAAAAGGCAAAGACCGTGCGGTCCGCCATATTCTCCGCAAACTTGCGGGCAGCCGGGACCATGTCCTCGACCGTCGCCATCGTCAGTTCCATAATTCGTCTGTTTAACATTTTTATTGGGGACAAAGATACGGATTTGCCCGCAAAGCCGGGGCCCGTTTCTCCTGAAACTCGTACCTTTGCTACTCGGGTTGCGCCATAGTGGCGTCCCGTTTTTCTAAAATCCACCTTTATGCACTTCTATTTCCTGCTCTCCCTGGTCCTGTCCCTCTGGACCTTCGCCGCTACCGCCTTGCCGGCAGGTCCGGCCCCGGAGCGTCCCGTCAGGGGCGCGACAAACTTCAGCCCCGATCACGCGCTCACACTCTGGTACGACCGCCCCGGCACGTTAGGCGGAAAGGCCAACAACTGGATGGAGTACGGCTTGCCCATCGGTAACGGTCAGTTCGGCGCCATGCTGCTGGGCGGCGTGGCCTGCGACGACATCCAGTTCAACGAGAAGACGCTCTGGACGGGCCGTTCCACGGACGTCGGCGTCAATTACGGTGCCTACCAGAACTTCGGCAGCGTCTGCGTCGACCAGCTCGACCCCGCCTTCGCCGCCGACACGGCGTGCAGCGCTACCGACTACGTGCGCTGGCTCGACCTGACCACCGCCACGGCCCAGGTGCGTTTCAGCCGCCCCGACGGCCGTGTCTCCTATCGCCGCAGCTACATCGCCAGTCAGCCGGACAGTTGCGTCGCCGTCAGTTTCACGGCCTCGAAGCCCGGTCAGCTCCACTTGCGCTTCCGGCTCGTGCCGGGCTGCACCGATGCCCCGGCGTCGGCCACCTATTCCGACGGCGAGGCCAGCTTTTCCGGCCGCTTCGCCACGGTGAGCTACGCCGCCCGGATGCGCGTCGTGGCCCACGGCGGCCAGGTCGCCACGTCGGCCGAAGGCATCACCGTGACCGGGGCCGACGACGTGCTCCTCGTCCTCGTAGGGGCAACGGACTACGACCCGCTCTCGCCCACCTACACCTCGGGCACCGAGCGCCTCGCCGCGTGCGTGGAGCAACGCGCTGACCGCGCCGCGCTCAAGGGCTGGGAACGCCTCTACGCCGACCACGTGGCGGACTATCGCGCCCTGTTCTCGCGCATGGACCTCACCTTGGAGGGCACCGCCAACAACGTCCCGACCGACCGCCTCGTAGACCAGTACGACCACGGCCGTGGTCCGCAGGCACGCATGCTCGAACTGCTCTACTTCCACTACGGCCGCTACCTGGCCATCAGTTCCTCGCGCGGCGTGGACCTGCCCTCCAACCTTCAGGGAATATGGAACAACACGAACACCCCGCCCTGGAACGCCGACATCCACTCGAACATCAACGTGCAAATGAACTACTGGCCCGTGGAAGCCGTCAACCTCTCCGAACTCCACCGCCCCTTCCTCAACTACATAGTCAACATGGCCACGCGCCACGGCGAGTGGCAGCGTGCCGCCCGCGAGGCGGGACAGGAACGGGGCTGGACGTGCTACACGGAGAACAACATCTTCGGCGGCATGGGCGCCTTCATGCACGAATACGTCATCGCCAACGCGTGGTACTGCACGCACCTCTGGCAACACTACCGCTACACGCTCGACCGCCGTTTCCTGAAAGAGGCCTTCCCCGCCATGTGGAGCGCCGCCGAGTTCTGGATGGACCGCCTGAAGCCCGACACCGACGGCACTTACGTCTGCCCGCAGGAATTCTCCCCGGAGCAAGGACCCGTAGAGGACGGCGTAGCCCATGCCCAGCAACTGGTCTTCGACCTCTTGTCCAACACGCAGGCGGCCGCCGACATTCTGGGCCGCAAGTCGGGGCTGAGCCGCAAGGACAAGGCCCGGCTCGCCGACATCCTGTCCCGCCTGGACCGGGGCCTGGCCGTCGAGACCTACACCGGCGAGTGGGGCGACACGCTCCATGGCGTCCGCCGCGGCGACCCGTTGCTGCGCGAGTGGAAATACAGTCCCTACACGGCCGGCAGTAACGGCCACCGCCACGTGTCCCACCTGATGTGTCTCTACCCCTTTGCCCAGGTGACGCCCGGCAGCCCCTACTTCCAGCCGGCCGTCAACTCGCTCCGCCTGCGCGGCGACCTGTCCACCGGATGGTCTATGGGCTGGAAAATCAACCTCTGGGCCCGCGCCCTCGACGGCGACCACGCGCACGCCATCCTGTCCCTCGCCCTGCGCCACAGCACGAGCTACGCCATCGACCAGCGCTACGGCGGCATCTACTACAACCTCTTCGACGCGCATGCGCCCTTCCAGATTGACGGCAACTTCGGCGCCTGCGCGGGCGTGGCGGAAATGTTGCTCCAAAGCCAGACGGACACGCTCCGCCTGTTGCCGGCGCTCCCGTCGGCCTGGCCCGCGGGCGCCGTCCGGGGCCTGAAGGCCGTGGGCGACTTCACCGTCGACATCCGCTGGGCCGAAGGCCGCCCCGTCGCCGCGCGCATCGTCTCGAACCAGGGCGAGCCGCTCGTCGTACACTGTCCGGGCATAGCCGGCGCCACGGTCCGCGTCAACGACCGCACGGCGCGCGTACGCCAGGCCGGCCCCGACGCCGTCCGCATCAAGGCGCGCCGCGGCGCCACGGTCGACATCGACTTTGCCGCCTCCGCGCGCTGAGGCCCGTCCGGCCCCGCGCCGCCGCCGTTACTTTCTCCCCTCACGGGGCTAAGGCCTGTCGCCACGGGCCTTAGCCCCGTTTTTTCTGGCCTTAGCCCCGTTTTTTCTGGCCTTAGCCCCGTAAAAACTGGGCCTATTCCCGTGATTCGTCCGACTGTCCGCGTTTCCGGCCGCCCCCTTCGCCCACGGCCGGCAACAAGTCCGGGCCCGACGGGGAAACAGAAAAATCCCCCGGAAACGGCCGTAGCGGTTTCCGGGGGATGGGGGCGACGGAGCGGCACGGGCCGCGGAGCCCGCACCACGCAGGGCCTATGGCCGCTGCGTGTCGTGGAACGCGTAGAAACTGACCACCTTGTGGTCGTCACAGCTGCGGTGGCCGCTGTCGAAGACCAGGCGGACGGCATACTGCGGATAGGTCTGACGGAACGACTCCACGTCGTCGTTGCCCGCCACCAGGTAGCCCGCCCGCGGCAGGGCGGGCGCCTTGTCGATAGGGATGATGCGGTCGCCCAGGTAGAAGTTGATGGTGAACGGGTGGAGGCGGTTGGCCTCAAGCACGTCCGTCCGGTAGGAATAGATGGTGCCGCGCGGAGCAATGTCGGCGATGCGCGTGGCAATGGCCTGGTCCGACTGGACCGTAAGGACCGTGGGAAGGTAAAAGCCGCTCAAGGCCAGATGTATGCAGAAGACGACGCCGACCGAGGCGAAGACGCAAGCCTCACGGCGCTGGCGGCGCAGGCACCAGACGGCGGCCAGCGCGGGCAGCAGCACGAGCAGGACGGTCAGTGGCGTCAGGGGCGCGTCGCGTAGGGTGCGGAGGAAGGCGGCGTTTTCGGCGGCATGGCGGCCCTGGAAGATGCTGTCGGGCACCCAGCCGGCCTGCACGGCCACAAAGGCCAGCGTCAGCACGAAGGCCAGCACGGAGACCACACACCCGAAGCCGGCCAGCGCCCGCGGACGGCGGCGCCGCACCCACAGGAACAGTTCGGCCAGCCAGTAGGCCAGGAACGGATAGAGCGGCAGCAGGTAGACGGAGCGCTTACTCTTGGGAATGCAGTAAAAGACGAAGATGACGACGACACAGACCAGGGCGAAAAGGCGGGCGGCATCCAGGCCGCGGAGCCAGGCCGCGAAGCGCCGCCACCCCTCGCGCAACGGACCGTGCAGCCCCCGGCGCGCCGCGCCCCACAGGCGCCGGCTGCAAAGCACGATGACGCAGAGCAGCGTATAGGGCAGGAAGCCGGAAAGCACCGTGACCACGTTGTACCACCAGGGATTCAGGTGCGAGGCATAGGTCATCCGGCCCGTGAAGCGGAGCACGTTTTCCTCGTAAACCAGGCGGAGGAAACGCTCCCCGCCGTGCGGCTCATGGTAAGCGGCCCAGTACCACAGGAACAAGGGGACGAGGGCCCCGAGCGCCACGAGGGCCAGCCGCCAACAGACGGGCCAGAAACGCTCCCCGCGCAGCCAGTAAAAGACGGCGGCCGCGCCGCAAGGGAGCACCACGCCGACGGGCCCCTTGGTAAGCGCCGCGCCGGCCAGGCATAGCACCGCCGCCCAGGGCACACCGCGCAGCCCGCCTTCCCACCAGCGGCAGAGCGCGAGCAGTCCGAGCACCGTGAGGGCGGCCAGGAGCATGTCGACGCGGCAAGTCATGGCGGCCCGGTGGACTTCAAAGCTGGTCAGCGTGAGCAGGGCCGTGAGCATGGCCACCGTCTCGCCCCGCCGGCGGGCAAAGAAGCGGTAGACGGCGACCAGCATGGCCGTGGCGGCCAAGGCAGACGGCAGCCGCGAGGTAAATTCGCTGATGTGCCCCGTCAGGCCGGAGAAGACGGCCACGAGCCAGTGGAGCAAGGGCGGCTTGAAGGCGATCTCGTCCCCGTTGTTCATGGGGAGTATCCAGTTGCCGTCCTGGAGCATGGAGAAGGCCACGATGGCCTCGCGCGGTTCGCCGCGCGTGTTGAACGGAGTGATTCCCAAAAAGAGTACGACCGAGAGCAGGCAGAGCACGGTCAGCACGAGCGTGGAGCGTCGGTAGGATTCGTGAGACATGGGCTATGTTTTTAGAGACAGGTCCGGCAAAAGGGGCAAGTCTGCCAACCGGACGCAACAAAGTTAAGCAATATTCAGGAAACGGGCCGGGATGCGGGCGAAAAGGATGTCTGAACGGGATGGTTAGTGTTCATTTTTTCGTGATTAGTATTCATTTTTTCGGAATTATTCGTACCTTTGTTCTTCGTTACATGGCACATACATTTCTATTTCCCACACTTATGAACCCCTACCCCAAAGTCAGCATCATTACCATCGGCCGCAACAATCGTGAGGGCTACGCCCGCACGATAGCCTCCGTCGTGAAGCAGACTTGCCACGACTACGAATGGATAGTCATCGACGGCGCGTCGACGGACGGCAGCGTGGAGCTGCTGCGCGAGCACGAGGCGGAGATTACGCGCTTGGTGAGCGAACCGGATACGGGCATCTTCAACGCCATGAACAAGGGCATCGCCCTGGCGCGCGGAGAGTACTGCAACTTCATGAATTCGGGCGACACCTACCACGCCCCCGACGTGCTGGAGCGCGTCGTCCCCCGCCTGCAGGGCAAGGACTTCTACGTCGGTCACCAGGTGAGCCCGAACGGACGGCCGGCCTTCTGGCCCGCGCCGCGCGAGGTGACGGCCTACGCGCTGGTGAACAAGGCCCTGACCCACCAGGGAGCATTCATACGGACAGAGCTGCTGAAGGTCAGACCGTTCAATGAGAAATATACCCTCGTGGCAGACCGTGAGCAAATGGTGTACGAGATGCTGGTGGGCAACGCCAGCTACGAGCGTCTGGACTTCGTGGTCGCGGACTTCGACGGGACGGGCGTATCGGGCAACCCGGCCTTCAAGGCGCAGTACAACGCGCAATGGGACGACGCCCTCCACACCCTTTTCTCGCCGCGCGTGGCAGACTTGCTCTGTGGCGGAAGCCGCTTCCAGCGCAAGGTGCGCTACGCCCTGGAGAAGGAGAATCTGGCGGAAAGGGATTGGAAAATACTGCGCAACGCGCTGAAGGCTTTGCCCGGCGACCTGTGGAAAAGCCTGACGCGGCGGAAGAAGGGCTGAGGCGCGCTCAGCCCCGGAGGGCCTGCCGCAAGCGGCGGAGCAGACCGGGCGAGGCAGCGGAGAACTTGCGGGCAAAGAGGGCCGGGGCGTGCATCAGTTCGTCGAAATCGGCTTCCTGCCAGACGTAGGGCCGCCCGCGCTCCCAGTCGACGAGCCGCTGACTGCCGCGCGTGGGGTCGGCCGTGTCGTAGATGTTGCGGCGGAAAGGCGAGGCCCACACCAGCGTAGGCAGAAAAATCTCATCCGGAGCCAGCGTCATGCGGAACCGCCGCATGACATTTTTTTTCTCCTTTATGATATAGTCGCAACAAGGCTGCGTGAGGCTGGCCCAGTTGTACCCTTTGCGGAAATCGTAGTCGCGCCGGCGCTCCAGGTGAAGGACCTTCTGAAGGGCCAGAGCCACGTTGCGCACGGGGGCGGTCAGGGCGTGCGCGGCCGTTCCCTTGTCGCGCAGGTGGTGGGTGAAGAGGTAGTAGCGCCCTACGCGTCGCTCCAGGTCGCGGCGGTGTTCGGGCGAGTCCCAGTAGCCGACGAACTCCGTCCCGGCGTGGGCGTCGAAGAAGGCATGCAGCGCATCCTGCGACCGGAGGGGGAGGTCGACGCCCGAAAGAAGGTGGCAGTAGGCATAGGGGCCCCGCGCGGCGGCGGCTTCCAGCAGGCGGTACTCTACGGCCACCTGGCTCAGGTCGCCCCAGTAAACGGCGAGCGGGCGGTCCAGCAGACAGTAGCCGGCACGCGCAGGCTGCCAGGCGGCAAAGCGCGTCCGCAGGGCTACGGCGCGGCGGTCGATGTGGAGGTAGATGTCGTTGCGGGCGTCGTCGAGCAGTTCGAGCAACAGGGCCAGCACCTCGGGCTCGTTGTGGGCAATGATGAGAAACGCGTGCTTCATTTCACACCTAACTTTCGGAACATACGGGCCATAGCGTCGTCGGGCACGATGTAACCGTCGGCAGCCAGGCGGTCTGCGGCCGTCGCGCCGACCACTCGGCCATACTCCGCTTCGAGGGCACCCTGCTGATAGAGGGCGTAGAAGTAGCGCCAGTGGCGCCCGCCGTGGCGCCCGCGGTGCTGCTCCAGCTGTTTGCCGCCATTAATCATCTTGGCTATGAACTGGGCCTTGTCGCGTATGTTATAATGGTAGACGACGATGTCCGAAACGGCCGAGCGACGGGGAAACATCGCGACCTTGTGGTTCCCCATGGAGATTTGCAGGTAACCGGCCGCGCGGTGAGCCACCTTCTTGCCCTGCCGCCCGAAAATAGAGTAGCGCGACAGGTCATAGGCCTCGGGGGTCTCCACCGCCCGGACGGTGCGGTCCCACGTAGTCCAGGGGCGCCCCTCCTCGGGATAGACGTTGCGGACGGTACAGTCGAGCACGTTGGCCCGGGTGGCGCACATGGCGTCCTTCAGGCAGCCGCTCGGAGCATACCAGAACTCGTCCGCGTCCGCATTGATAACCCAGTCGGCACCATAGCGCGTCGCGGCCAGGCCTATCATGCGGTCCACCCAGGCTTTCTGCGCATAGTCTGTCGCAGGCTCGGAAATCACTTCCACTATCCAGCCCCGCTCGACGTAACGCCGCAGGATTTCCGGCGTACGGTCCGTCGAATTGTTGTCGGTCACAATGAAGGCGTCCACACCCATCGCCTTGTGGAAAATAAGGTTCTGCTCCAGGAGCTCTTCCTCATTTTTCACCAGGAGAGTCATGACGAGCCGCGGGTGCGGCGTGCGGGCCAGCGTCCGCGGCAGGGCGGCGACGGCGCGTAGCCATTTGACAAGCATCGGAGGGTTCATGGTTTTTCGGAAGGTTCGGGGAGGGTTACGGGAATAAGCAGCCAGTCGGCCGGACAGATGTAGGGCTGCTCGGAAACGGCCGACCAGCGCGCCGGAGCGACGACCACTTTATCGGGCCTGGGATTGAGCCACGCACCCCACCAGAAGAAGGTGCTGTTACAGATGATGTGGTGACGGCACTTACTCATGAGCATCATATCCTGCCAGCTGTCGGCTCCGTGGTTCCAGTTTATAAATACGGCGTTTTGGAGAGGCAGGTGCTCGGCTGCCCAGGCGATGTCGTCCGAGAAGACGTAGTAGTGCGGCGCCTCGACCCGTCGGCGCAGGGCCGCCACCGCGTCGCGGTAGTAGGTAAGGGAGCAGACGCAGCCCGTAGTCTGCCACGTGCCGGGCTTCAGGTAGTCGCCGCGGCGCACGTGGAGCGAGACGGCCGAAGCGTCGGCCTCGATCGTGGCCGCCATCTGCCGCGTACGCTCACAGGCCTTCCGCCCGTCGAAGGTAAAGGTGCGGCGCACGTCGTCTGTGATGCCGGCAAAATAGCGTTCGCTCTGATAGAATCCCTTAAAGTAGATCAGCGGCCAGATACGCCGCCGCTCGAACGCCCGTAGCGTCGTGAGGTCCTGCTTACGCTCCAGAATTGTTTTGAAAAAGAGAAATTCGACGACCTTTTTTGCCGTCTGGTTCATGCAAAACTCGTCGTCTGGCAGGTTAAAGACACGGTGCAGCTCGTAACCGTTGTGAACGCGGTAGTGCATCATGTCGGACAGGTCGATACGCGTCGTCGGAAATCGCCGTTTCATCTGCATGTAGAAGGCGTAGATAAACATCTGGTTGCCCAGGCCGCCTGTCATCTTAATCAGTCTCATGCCGTGCCGTATTATATTTTGTCATCAGTTGCAAGCAGGTGGCCGCGTCGAAGCCTCGCGCCGCCGCATATTCGTCCGCCATCGTGGCCAGCATCGCAGGCGTAGCGGGCAGGCGCTCAAAGTTCTTGCAGCCGGCCTCCAGACCCACGGCCCCGAAGCGTATGCGGTTCAGGTCGATCACCTCGATGCGTACGCCGCCGGCCTCGGGGCGGAACAAGATGTTGCCGCGCGAGTAGTCCTTGTGCAGGAGGCCGTTCTCGTGCATCCGTGCCGTGGTCCGCGCGATGGCTCGGAGGATGGCCTCCTCCTCGGGGAAGTGGCGCTTCGACAGGTCGGCGTAGGTGTACGGACACTCCGACGTCTGGCAAAGATAGTAACTCCGGCCGAAGAGCAGGCCGTTGCGCTCCGTGTAATAGGCCACGGGGCGCGGCGTCCCGATGCCCAGGCGCCGGAGCCGGAATGCGTACTCGTAGGACCGCCGCGCCTTCGACGGGCGCAGCAGGCCGTAGGCCACGCGGTTAACGAAGTTCGGAATGCGAAAGGCCTTGATCACCACGTCCACACCCGCCACCGTCGTGCGCCGTAGCTCGTTGCGCCCCTGGTGTACGACCGTCCCCTCACGGGCAAAGCGGCGGGGCAGCGTGGCTACGAATCCGCGCCACGCAGCCCCGTCGAAGGCCCGGTCCACCACGATGTGCCGCGGATGCCCCAGGCGGTAGAGGCGGTTCAACAGGCGCGACCAGCTGCGGTGGTAGCGCAGCGGGCCGCCCAGCTCGCGCTCGAAAAACTCCGGGTGGCGGCGGTTGAGCGTGTCGACGACGTGGCGCTTCATCAGCCGGTCCGAGGTGCGCTTCGACCCTTGGCGGATGCGGTAGTGCAACGCCACGTAGGGCAGGCGCCTCACCTCGCCGCCGTCCTTCAGCACGGCAATCCAGAACTCCCAGTCCTCGCGCGCCACAATCTCCTCGCAGTAACCGCCCACCCGCTCCCAGTCCGCACGGCGGTACATGGCGCAGGTGTCCATAATATTCTTCCGCGCCAGCAGGCGCAGCGAAAAGGGCGGCAGGGCCCATTCCCCCCGCCGGTCGCCGAAGAAGTCGGCCCGCGGGGCTACGACCTTCACCTCGGGAAAGGCATCAAGCACTGCGGCGGCGTCGCGCACAAAGGTCGGAACTATCAGGTTGTCCGCATCGACCGGCAGGACGTAGCGTCCCCGTGCCTCGGCCACCGCACGGTTACGGGCCGCGCAGACACCGGCATTCTCCTGGTGGAACACGCGCAGACGCTCGTCGCGGGCCGCATAGCGTTCGGCGACGCCCAGCGAGTTGTCCGTCGAACCGTCGTCGATGACGATGACCTCGAGCAACGGATAGTCCGACGCCAGCACCGAGTCGAGCGTGGCCGGCAAGTATTCCTCCATATTATATACGGGGATGACGACAGAGACAAGTGACTTGGAAGGGGCGTTCTCAATCATGGGAAAGGGAGGTTCAGGAATAAGGGGTTCGGGCACTCCGGTCGACGGGCCGCTCATATCTTGTCGAGCCCGCGGGTATATTTCAGCCAATAGTACTTCAGCGGATTCTTGTGCTTCAACTGTTTCCAGGGCCGGCTCTGGTGGGGCCGGTGCGTCACGGGCAGGTCGGCGAAGAGGTAGTTCGTCAGTCCGGCGTCGAGCGCCTCGTGCGAGATGGTCACGTCGTACCAGTGCTTGCTGTCGTCCAGGCGGTCGAAGTCCACGCGCCGCAACAGTTCGGGCGTCAGCAGAGAGCAGCAGAAGCTGCAATGCTTGCGCGTCGGCACCACCTGTCCCTCCAGCCCGCGGGCGTGTTCGTAGGGATAGTTCACCTCGCCCGCCTCGTTCACGGTGACGGCCGCCGCAATGCCGCAGTCCGGCCGGGCCGCCGCCCCGTCGTAGAGGCGTTGCAGCGTGTCGGGCCGCACGGTGACGTCGCTTTCCACGATACACACCGCGTCGCCCTGCTCCAGCGCCTCGCGGCGCACGTGGCGCAGGACGTAGAGATAGTTGGGCGACGGATGGTCCGTCAGGTCGCTCAGATGGACGAGCGTGAAGCCGAGCTCCTGCGCGGCCTGCTCCAGCCTGTGCGTGTTCTCGGGCGTACTGTTGTCGTTGAAGACGGTGTACGTGTGCGCCACCGTCAGGTCTGAGGCCAGAATGGCGCGGACCGTGTCGAGCGTTGCGTCGATAGCGTCCTTCACGGGAGTGATAATGTGCAGTCGCTTCATGTCGGTTTCCTGTTTCAAAAAGCAAAGATAGAAAAAGCCGGGCGGCAGGCCAAGCGAAACGGCCGATTTTCCACCGCCCGCCGGGCCGCATGGGCCTGCGCGGGAGCCGGAGCCGCGCCGGGAGCGTCACCGGCGGCGGGGCGGCGGCGATCCCGGCAGGCGGTCGGCCCCAAACGACGCCGCGCACCGGACCCTGGGCCCGATGCGCGGCGTTACGGTGGCGGCGGCGGTCAATGCTTCCAGCCGGCCGCCTCGGCGATGCGGAGCGGAATCTGCGTATTGTCCAGCTTCGCGGCAAACTTCTCGGCGCCGGCCCCTATGGCATAGACGGGCACGTAACCGTTGCTGTGCTCACCGCTCTGCCACCCGATGAGGGCGGCCTCGGCCATGACGTCGCGGGCCGTATTGGCCAGGTCGCTCAGGCTGGCGTAGTGGCCCTTCACCGTAGCGGCCTGTCCGCCGGAGAGGCGGTCGAAGGCCGCCTTCAAGCGGGCCGCCTGCTTGTCGGTCAGTTGCACGCGGTCCCAGAAGCCCCAGTTTTCCTGCAAGTCCTGGCGCACGACGTCCCACGTAAAGCCGTCGCCGCTTGTGCGCTGGAGCTCCTTCAAGTGGACCGTATAGGCTTCGGCGCTCATCTTTTGGCAACCGAGCAGCTCGGTGTGGAGCTCGTAGGGGCCACGGCCCAGGGCGATGCCGCCCGTTTCGTGGTCCGCCGTGATGACAATCAGCGTCTCGTCGGGGTGTTGGCGGTAGAACTCATAAGCCACGCGCACGGCGTTGTCCAGGTCGACCACCTCGCGGAAGGCGGTCGCGGCGTCGTTCGAGTGGCACGCCCAGTCCACCTTGCCGCCCTCGAGCATGAAGAAGAAGCCGTCCTTCCCGGCGGCCGTGAGCTGGCTGATGCCGGCCCGGGCAATGTCCTGCAGGGTCAGGTCGTCCGCCGTGCGGTCTATGGCGTAGGGCACGGCCGTGCGGTCGCGGCGGCTGGCCTCCTCGGTCTGGAAGAGCACCACGCGGCCGGCGCCGGCGGCCTTGCGTTGGAACTCCGGGTAGCCGCGGACCACGGTGTAGCCCGTCCGGGCGCACTGCTCGTAGAGCGTGCCCGCCTGCGCGCTGTCCGGACCCACGGGCTCCAGGAAGTCGGAGCCGGCGTAGAAGTCATATCCGGCGGCTATCATCTGCCGGCCTATCTCGTAGTACATGCCGCGGTCGGGCACGTGGGCGTAGAAGGCGGCCGGCGTAGCATGGTCCACGGAGACCGTGGTCGAGACGCCGACGGCCGCGCCCGCAGCCTTGGCCCACTCGGCCACACTCGACACGTTTGTCTTCAAGTCGGCCAGCATGCCGAGCGTACCGTTGTGCGTTTTCTTCCCGGAGGAAAGCGCCGTCCCGGCCGCGGCCGAGTCGGTCACGCCGTTGGTGCCCGAGAAGGTCGTTACGCAACCGACGGCGGGAAACTGGGTGAAACAGAGCGGCACTACGCCGATGCGGCCCTCGAGCGCGGCCAGGTAGGTCTCCGTACCGTTCACCTGGTTCACGCCCATACCGTCGCCGATGAAGTAAAACACGTACTTGGCGCGGCCCGTAGCCAGCGCCGCGGCAGCCATCAGTGCGGCGGCCGCGAGAGTGAGGAATCTCTTCTTCATATAAATTAAGTATAGACTTTCCGCCTGCAAAATTAGGCAAATCCACGGAGGCGGTCCGCTCCGACTTGTTACTTTTTTGTGAACCGTATTTCCGCACACACGGGCCTTAGCCCCGTAAAAACTGGGCCTATTCCCGTAAAAACTGGCCTTAGCCCCGTGCGCGCGCCGCCTGGCCCCACAACCGCGCGCCCAAACCCGCCGCCCAGCGGCTGAGACCCGCAACCACCGCCGGCGGCGACGGGCGACCGCCGGCCACACCGCGCGGCGTCACCACAATTGGGTATTTTTACACTAAAGAATGGTAAACCGCGCGGCCGTCCGGGCGGCGGACGTGGGGAAATGCGTATCTTTGCTTAGCCGGGCAGAGGATTTGCTCCGGCTATAAAACTGTCAAACTATGGACTTGAAAATCAAAAGCATCAAAGGCCGCGAGATACTGGACTCGCGCGGCAATCCCACCGTTGAGGCGGAAGTCATTCTGGAATCGGGCGTCATGGGCCGCGCCGCCGTCCCCTCGGGCGCATCGACGGGCGAACACGAAGCCCTCGAGTTGCGCGACGGCGACCCGAACCGCTACGGCGGCAAGGGCGTAACGAAGGCGGTAGACAATATCAACACGGTGCTGGCGCCTGCCTTGGCGGGCCACTGCGTACTGGACCAGCGCGGCATAGACGTCACCATGCTGCAACTGGACGGCACGCCGACCAAGTCGCGCCTGGGCGCCAACGCGCTGCTCGGCGTCTCGCTGGCCGCCGCCCGCGCCGCCGCCACGGCCCTCGGCATGCCGCTCTACCGCTACATCGGCGGGACGAACGCGCACGTATTGCCCGTCCCGATGATGAACATCATCAACGGCGGCGCTCACTCCGACGCGCCCATCGCCTTCCAGGAGTTCATGATTCGGCCGGTCGGCGCTGCTTCGCTCCGTGAGGGCGTGCGCATGGGCGCCGAGGTGTTCCACGCCCTCAAAGGTGTGCTCCACGACCGCGGACTGAGCACGGCCGTGGGCGACGAGGGAGGATTTGCTCCGACCCTGGGCGGAACGGAAGACGCGCTGGACTGCATCCTCAAGGCTATTGAGCGCGCGGGCTACGAAGCGGGCCACGACGTGCGCATCGCCATGGACTGCGCCTCGTCCGAGTACTTCCGCGACGGCATCTACGACTACACCATCTTTGAAGGCAGCAACGGGCAGAAGCGCACAGCCGAGCAGCAGATAGACTACCTGGCGTCGCTCGTGGAAAAGTATCCCATCGACTCCATCGAGGACGGCATGGCCGAGAACGACTGGGAGGGCTGGCGCGCCCTGACGGAGCGCCTGGGCGGCAAGTGCCAGCTCGTAGGCGACGACCTCTTCGTGACCAACACGAAGTTCCTGGCCAAAGGCATCCGGGAACACTGCGCCAACGCCATATTGATTAAGGTAAACCAAATCGGGACGCTCACCGAAACCCTGGATGCCATCGAAATGGCTCACCGCGCCGGTTACGCGACCGTCACCTCGCACCGCTCGGGCGAGACGGAGGACGCCACCATCGCCGACATCGCCGTAGCAACCAACAGCGGGCAGATAAAGACCGGCTCCATGAGCCGCTCGGACCGCATGGCGAAGTACAACCAACTGCTCCGCATCGAGGAGGAACTGGGCAGCCTCGCCGTCTACGGCTGGCAGAACGTGAAGGGCTGCTGAGCGCAGCGCCGAGCGCTTTGAGCGCTTTCAGGACAATAAATCGGGACTTCAGACCTTTTCTTGAAGTTCCGATTTATTTATTTTTGCGCTATGAAAACCTTATCCAAAATTTCAGTTTTCCTATTTCTCGGCCTGCTGACTGGCTGCGAGGTGCTGGACGTCCACCCCTACGACGCAAAAGTGGACGGCGCGACGGACATCAATGCGCGCAACGTGGCCCGCATCGAGACCGCCTGCGCCGGGCGCGACTCGGTGCGCTTCGTCGTCGTGAGCGACACGCAACGCTGGTACGACGAAACAGCGGCGGCCGTAGACAACATCAACGCGCGCGGCGACGTGGACTTCGTGATTCACTGCGGCGACCTGACGGACTTCGGCGTGACGAAGGAGTTCGAGTGGATGCGCCGCGAGCTGGAGCGCCTCGAGCCGCCCTACGTATGCCTCATCGGCAACCACGACTGCCTGGGGACAGGGGGCGACGTGTTCCGCGCCATGTTCGGCGACCCGAACTTCTCCTTCGACGCGGGCGACACGCACTTCCTCTGCCTCAACACCAACGCCTTCGAGTACGACTACTCGGTGGCCATCCCGGACTTCACTTTCCTGCGCAACGACCGCGAGCAACTGGCGCCGCAGGTGCGCCGCACGGTGGTGGCGATGCACGCCATGCCCTACACGGACCAGTTCAACAACAACGTGGCGGACATCTTCCAGGAAAAGATACGGGAATACCCGGGCCTGCAGTTCTGCCTGTGCGGACACCAGCACAGCACGACGCAGTTTGAACCGTTCGACGACGGCGTCCTCTACTACGAGTGCGGCTCGGCCGTGAAACGGCAGTATTTACTCTTTACCCTGACAGAGAAAGGAGAGGTGAAGTATGAAGTGGTGGATTATTAACCTGACGTTCTGGCTGGCCACGCTGGGAGCCGCGGCCGCCTGTCCGCCGGACTCGGCGGCTACGGACTCGACGGCGCACGCCCCTTCGTTCTACGAGCGGAACACGGCCCGCCGCATCAACTTCTGGCAGCGCATGGTGCCCAACCAGGGCTGCATCCACCTGTACGGGAGTGTGGGCCTCGTCTCGTTGGGCACGGGCTGGCACTACGGGCGCAAGGACCAGTGGGAAACGGAGGTGCTGTTGGGCTTCGTTCCGAAGTACGAGTCGAACCAGACGAAAGCGACGCTCACCTTGAAGCAGCGCTTCGTGCCCTGGCTCCTGCCGCTGAGCAGCAGGTGGGGCGTGGAGCCGCTGACGACGGGCATCTTCTTCAACACCATCTTCGGCGAGGACTTCTGGGCGCGTCAGCCGTCGCGCTACCCGAAGAACTACTACGGCTTTGCCCCGAAACTGCGCATCAACATCTTCATCGGACAGCGCCTGCGCTACAACATCCCGCGCCGCAACCGCGTGCTCTGGAAAAGCATCTCGCTCTACTACGAACTGAGCACGTGCGACCTGTACCTGGTTTCGGCCCTGCCCAACCGGCGCGTGACGCTGGGGGACATACTCTCGCTGGCCATCGGTCTGCGGCTGGAGGTGTTCTGACCGTCGGGGCCCATGCCCCGATACGCC
>OHIY01000146.1_pt1 | contig 43231 bp, 39 predicted proteins | sample 1568351 | NCBI WGS metagenome assembly OHIY01 (sample SAMEA3879547, study PRJEB24766) | human gut metagenome | biome: human-associated habitat; feature: feces | place: USA | collected 1985/1987 | reverse complement strand
ACTATTTGATAATCAAGTATTTACTTGCCGATGCAGCATATTATGCTAATTGATTATCAGTAGTTTATGGCTTAAAAGATAGACTGCTCAAAAAATTACTTGTTTTTTCGTCAAAAATCGAAGATTTAACACTTTTCTTCGTTGCCAGTCTCAAAACAGAGGGAAAATGGGGAAAATCGCTCTCTTTCGCCTCGAAACCTCCGCTTCGCAAAGATAAGGTATATCGGGGATTATTTCGCCGGTTCAGGCTGCAAAATGGAAGACAGATTCACAGATTTCCGGGTTGTTTTCTTGTGACCTGGTAGGAGGTGAGTATTGCTTTGCTTGGAGTTGTATTTTGCTCAATCTTCATACTTAGATTGCTCATATTTTGCAGCCAAAAGAGAAAGTCTATAGGTCTGGTTCGGCTTGGTTTGGGCGAAGCTATCTCTTTTTCTCCCCTTTGTTAGCTTTACTTTAATGAACGTATATATGAATACGGAGATAAAGTAAAGTTGGTTTCGGTAATTTATGCTGTGATTCGCTTGAAAAAATGTCGTGTAATAGGGATGATTCGTTGGAAAAAGTGTGACTAAATTCGATTTATTCGCTTGAAAAAATGTATTTAACCTTGGTTTATTCGCTCGAAAAAGTGTAATTTTGTAGCGGAAAGAATAAGATTGCGCTATGCTTAAAAGGAAAATAGAAACATATTTAGCTAATTGGAAAGAGGCCGAGGGCAGAAAGCCCCTTGTGATAAAAGGTATTCGCCAGTGCGGGAAGACATATATTGTCCAGAAATTCGCAAGGGAGAATTATGAAAGTGTGGTCTATATGAACTTCATTCTTGAACCTGACAAGAAGTCTGCCTTTACTGGCAATATAGATGTCGATACCATCATTCTCAACCTCTCTGCTTTGATTCAAGGCAGTCGGTTCATTGAAGGGAAAACCTGCATTATCCTTGACGAGATTCAGGAATGTAAGGAAGCAAGGACAGCCTTGAAGTCATTTCATATAGACGGACGTTTTGATGTTATTGCCACAGGTTCTCTTTTAGGAGTGAAAGGCTATGGTCAAAGCAAGAAAAAGAAAGAGGATGTCGGGCAAGATTCTGTTCCTGTCGGATATGAAACCGTAATTGATATGTACCCATTGGATTTTGAGGAATTTCTATGGGCAAACGGAATCGGTGAGGCTGTTATCGATTCTGTCAAATCATGTTTTGAGAACGAAAAGGCTGTTCCCGATGGGATTCACAAGGCAATGATGGAGCTGCTATACAGATATGTTATTGTAGGAGGGCTGCCGGAAGTGGTGAATTGCTTCCTTGAAACCAAGAATATCGAACTCATATATAAGAAGCAGCGTAATCTTATTGCCGAATACGAAGAGGACATGGTCAAATACGCAGATGATGCAGACAAGCCCCATATTCGGGAATGTTTTGAGTCTATTCCCAAGCAACTGGCCAAGGAGTACAAGAAATTTCAGTATTCCGTGGTCAGGAAGGGCGGAAGAGCCTCTCAATACTTAGGTAGCCTCCAATGGTTGGAAGACGCCGGGATAGTCCGTAGATGTTACAACACGCAGATTACGGAACTGCCGTTGGAGGGCAATTCCATACAGGACTGCTTCAAGGTGTACACTACCGACATAGGGATTCTACTGGCGATGCTTGACTACGGTACTCAGGCGGATATCTTAAAGGGAAACCTTTTGGGATACAAAGGGGCTATATTCGAGAATCTCATGGCTGACTTCCTGTACAAGTCCGGGCAGAAATTATACTATTTCCACAAGGACAGCGGTCTCGAATTGGACTTCCTGGTAAGATTCAGAGGCGAATGCGTTATTCTGGAGGTAAAGGCCAAGAGTGGAAAGGCGAAAAGCATGACGACGGTTCTTAAAAAGAAGGACGTATATCATGTTAATCACGCGATTAAGCTGGGGCAATATAATGTAGGGCGCGAGGGAAACGTGCTGACCATTCCTCTCTATATGGGATTTCTTATTGAAGACAAACTCGCAGATGTTATTATTCCCGACATAGATTCAAGTTCATTGATTATTTCTTAGACCCAACATTCATATTATTTTTGAGGTGGGGATGGGTTGTTAGATAGTGGAGCGGAGCAGTAGTCAAGAGGAATCCGTGGGGCTTAGCGGCTGCACGGATTCCTATTATATATAAGTGTGCCTGTGTTCCAATCCGAGCCGGTGGGCTTCGTAGCGATCTGCCTCGGCCTCGTGGCCCACGAAGAGACAGCGAGCCGGGGCGTCGTCGGGGGACTATCGCACACATGCAGAGTCGCAAATTCTTTGGCGCGGTCAGAAATCTTATACCTTTTTTGATGGTTCCCATTCCGGGAACAGGCAGCCGTCGTGACGGCTGATTCGGGGTAACGTATTTTTGTAAGTCTGTTGTTGGGCTTGTTTCTAATTTCGCGAGGCAAGCGGCGACGCACAACGAAGCCATTTCTAAGGAAGCGGGGCGTAACTCATGGGGTTACACTCTGCTTCCTTGTTTGATGCCGTCCGGCGCCTCGTGTAAGGGGAAAGGGGGATACCGGCGCGATTTCCTTTTCTTCGTGGGCTGTTCCTATGGGTTTGGCGGCCGCCTTCGGGGCGGCGTAAAATAAGGGACGCGGATAGAAAATGCCGCGAAGGCGAGTGGCGCAAGGCGAAGCGGGTGCGATATTTAGTCTCTGACCCGCCAAGCCTTTCCACGTTAAAAAGTTGGTTGAGCCCTGGCTGGTATTTTTTCAGTTTATCAATTTATTCAAAATCAGACAGTATGGCATCAATTAAACTGAAATTCCGCCCTTCGACAGCGCCGGATAAGGAAGGTACGCTTTATTTCCAAGTGATTCACCGCAGGAGTACGCGAACGGTCTATACCCAGTATCACATCCGGCCGGAGGAATGGGACGAGCGGCGCGCGTTTGTACGCATCGCCGGAACTCCGGACAGGCAGGCGGGACTGCGGCTGATGGCCGCCAAGGTGCAATGGGACAGCAGGCGGTTCGCCGCACTCGTGAAGGAGCGAGAGGAGGCCCTGGTGGAATATACCGCGGACGACATTGTCTCGGCATTCAGGCGGCTGCCTCCCTGTCAGACCTGGTTCTGCTTCATACAGGAAAGGATAGCCCGGAAGCTCCGCCTCGGCCGGGAAGGCACCGCTCGAACTTATCGAAACGCGCTGGCCAGTTTTTACCGTTTCAGGGCTGGAGAGGACACGACCATAGATGCGCTGGATGCAGAGACGATGAACCAATACGAAGCCTGGCTGAAAGGTCGGGGCGTGAAGCGCAACTCCTCGTCCTGCTACCTGCGCACGCTCCGCACCCTGTACCGGAAAGCGGTGGAGGCGGGGCTGACAACCGACAAGAATATTTTCCGCCACGTGTTCACCGGCTTTGCCCGGACCGTCAAACGCGCCCTTCCGGTGGAATCCATACGGGCCATCCAACGACTTCGCCTGCCCAAAGATTCGCCCCTGGCCTTTGTGAGGGATATGTTCATGTTGAGCATTTATTTGCAGGGTATCTCGTTCGTGGACCTGGCTTACTTGAAAAAGAGCGACATAAGGAACGGACTGTTGCAGTACAGCCGCAAGAAGACCGGGCAGCAACTGAGCATCGGTTGGGAACCTGCCATGCAGGCCATCGTGGACACTTACGCTCATCTGACTCAAGGCAGTCCGTACCTGCTGCCCATCATCACCCGCCAGGACGGCACGGACCGCATCCAGTACGAGCGGATGGAACACAGAATGAACTATCACCTGAAAAAGATAGGGAAAATGGTCGGGTTGCAAATGCCGCTCACGACTTACGCCGGAAGGCATAGCTGGGCCAGTACGATGAGGGACATGGGCGTTAATCTGTCTGTTATCAGCAAAGGCCTGGGGCACGAAGACCTGAAGACCACCCAGATTTACCTTTCCTCCATCGACACGGTGGACGTGGTGAGGGCCAACCAAAGAATGATTGGCAAGATTCTGCGGGTATAAAGGGATACCGGAATATAGCCCGTGGCCGTTGCTGCGCTTCGCGGACAGCAGTGGGGTAGGGGTGGGGAAAGGAGGACTGGGGGAGCAGAAACTCGCCTTAGCCCCGTAATTTCTGGGCTAAGGCGAGTTTTTTCTGGGCTAAGGCTTGTGGCTGGGGAAACTGGCCCGCGGCCGCGTTGCTTTGTCGCGGACCGTCGGGCGTGCGGTCGCGGCGCGGGTGCGATTGCTGGCGCGGGCATGACCGCAGCATAAAATTTGGCGGGTTTTGTCGCGGTGCGGGTGCGGCCGCGGGGCGCGTGCATGACCGCCGGGGCGTCCGGTTGCGGGGCTGTGCGGGTGCGGCGGAGCTGTGGCTTGTCGGGGCGGAAGGTACGGGGAGGGGGGGCGCGTCAATGCTGCCCCTCTTTTTCGGCTTCGGTCCTCAATTGGGAAAGCGTTTTTCCGTTGTAACTGAAATATTTCGGGCCCTGGTAGGCGCCGGAGGCGTTGCGCTGCTCTTCCGGCAGAAAGTTAGCTGTAAAGGCCGAGAGGCTATAAAGCCGGCCTTCGTACTCAATCTTGTCGTCGCTGGCCACGGTGACCGGCAGGTTGAGCGCGTCGAAAGTAATCGTGTCGCCGACGTTCATTCCGATCATGTGAAATTTGAATGGCGGCTTTTGCGCCTTGCGTTGTTTCTCCCTTTGTTCCTGTACGATTTGCTTGTCCTCCTCCTTGTTCGCGCTGACCACGGGTTTGCCGTCGACGTAGACGCAGAGTTCGGCGTCGTCGAGCAAGTCGGCCATGTCGCGCATGATGTCGAGAGCTACGGAGGGCGCTATGTTGAAGAACTCGCGGTTCTGGCGGATGCGCAAGTCCGTGAGGCGGTCAATCTGCTTGTGAATCTGCTTTTCCACCTTGGCATACTTCGCCGTCCGGAGCGTCGCGTAGATCTCGAACGGCAGCGGTACCGCCGTGTTGTCCAGTTCCTTGCTGCGCACGTCTACCGGGCGCGAGCTCTTGCCTATCTTAACCCAGTCCTCGCGGAAACTGGGGTTTGTCAGAATGTAAACGTATCCGGCTTCTTTCTTTTCCATATCCATTTGTTGTAGCGACAGAGCGGCTGGCGGCAGGCCAAGGACCGCCGGAACCAACTCACGGTTACAAATTTACGTCATTTATTTCAAAAATCCGCTTTTTTATATTGCTGAACGCCGCGCGGCGGGAGGCAAGTCGGGGAAACGGGCCGTCGGCCGGGGGAGCGTCGGCGGGCTTTGCTGTCGGCCGTTGGGCGGCCGGGGGCAAATGGCGGGCGGGGAGAGGGCGGTGGTCGGTCGGGGGCGGTTAAATATTGGTGAAATCGCGGACTGACGTTTTGACACGTCGGGGCGGGGCGAGGCTGTCACCGTGCCCATGCCGCGGCGGCCGGGCGGCCCGTCGGGGAGCGCGCCGGGCCGTTGCCGGCGGGCCTCCGGCAGTGTCGGGACGCGGGCCGGGCGACGGTCCGGCTTGGCGGTGTGGGCAATTTTTTGTAATTTGCGGGGCTTTTGGCGGGCGGACGGTCCGGCGGCAGGCGTCGCGAGGGCCGGGAAGGGCGCCCGCAGGCGGTATGCGTATTTACCCAAAAATGAGAAAAGATGAGTAACGGTTCGCGCGACACGGGCGCGCAGCTCGCGGCGATTCGCGACGGGCAGCCGATGGGGCTGCGGTCGGTGATGGCGCTGACGGTACGCCTGAGCGTGCCGGCCGTGCTGGCGCAGTTGTCGTCCATCGTGATGCAGTATATCGATACGGCCATGGTGGGCTGTCTGGGAGCGGAGGCTTCGGCTTCGGTAGGCCTGGTGTCGACGTCCACATGGATGCTGAGCGGACTGTGCTCGGCGGCCGCGGCGGGATTTGCCGTGCAGGTGGCGCACGCACTGGGCGCGGGCGACGGAAAGCTGGCCCGGACGCTGGTGCGCAGCGCGCTGGGCGCGGTGATGGCGCTGGGCTTTCTGCTGGGAGCCGTGGGCGTGGCGCTCAGCGGCCCCCTGCCGGGCTGGCTGGGCGGCGACCCCTCCATTCACCCCGGGGCGACGCACTACTTCCGGATTTATGCCTCCTTCCTGCCGTCGCTGCAGCTGTTTGTCCTGATGGGCGCCCTGCTGCGCTGCAGCGGGAACATGCGGATTCCGAGCCTGATGAGCGCCATGATGTGCGGGCTCGACGTGGTGTTCAACTATTTCCTGATCTTCCCGACGCGCGAGGTGGAAATCCTGGGGCTCGGGCTCATCATGCCGGGCGCGGGGTGGGGCATTGCCGGCGCGGCGCTGGGCACCGGCCTGGCGCAGCTGGTGGCCGCCCTCTGGATGACGTGGTATCTGTGGAACCGTTCGCAGACGATATGCCCGGCGGGCATCCGGAGCGGCTTCTGGCCCTCGCGGCGAAGCCTGCACCGGGCGCTGCGTATCGGGCTGCCGATGGGGCTGGAGCATGTCGTGATATGCGGGGCCCAGATTCTGACGACGGTCATCGTGGCTCCGCTGGGGGTATTCGCCATCGCGGCCAACTCGTTTGCCGTGACGGCCGAGAGCCTTTGCTACATGCCGGGCTACGGCATTGCCGACGCTGCCACTACGTTGGTGGGGCAGTGCTACGGGGCGGGGCGGCGCGAGCTGACGCGGCGCTTCGCCTGGGTGGCGGTGACGATGGGCATGGTCGTCATGGGGCTGATGGGCGTCTTGATGTACGTGGGCGCGCCCTGGATCATGGAGAGCATGACGCCGGTGCCCGAGGTGCGCTCGCTGGGCGTCATGGCCCTGCGCATTGAGGCCTTCGCTGAGCCGATGTTCGCCGCGGCCATTGTGGCCTACGGCGTGTTTGTCGGCGTAGGGAGCACGCTGGTGCCCTGTGCGATGAACCTGTTCAGCATTTGGGCCGTGCGCTTGTCGCTGGCGGCCGCCCTGGCTCCGACGATGGGGCTGAAGGGCGTCTGGCTGGCCATGTGCATCGAGCTTTGTTTCCGCGGCGTCATCTTCCTGATCCGCCTCTTCCGGGGCCGGTGGCTGGGCGGCCTGAAGCCGGGGACGTAGCTCCTCCTCCTGACCGCCGGCGGCCCGGCTGCGGAAAACGCGCGGCGGGCGTTAGGCCGACAGGCGCGGCCCGGACAAACGGCGGAAAAGTGGAGATTCCCTTCGTCCGTCGCCCGTATTTCACTATCTTTGTAACCAGCTAAGGGCCGCGGGCCCTCCTTATTAATATATATAGATGGTATGAATGCAGTAATTGAAAATATGATGACGCGCCGCAGTGTGCGCAGTTTTAAGCCCGACGCCGTACCCTCGCAACTGGTGGACGAGGTGATCGAGGCGGGGACGTTTGCCGCCTCGGGCCACGACCGCCAGCCGTGGGTCATCGTGGCGGTGACCAACGCCGAAGTGCGGCGCCGCCTCTCGGAAATCAACGCCTCGTTTTTCGACGGCTCGGTGAAAGACCCCTTCTATGGCGCACCGGTCGTTCTGATTGTACTGGCCAACCGGCGGACCCCTACTTATATGTACGACGGCTCGTTGGTGCTGGGCAACATGATGCTGGCCGCGCACAGCCTGGGACTGGCTTCGTGCTGGATTCACCGGGCCAAGCAGGAATTTGAAACGGCAGAATGGCGCGAATGGCTGGCCGGTCTCGGCGTGGAAGGCGATTACGAAGGCATCGGCCACCTGGCGCTGGGCTACGCAGCCGGTCCGTTGCCCGCTGCCCGCCCGCGCAAGGCCGGGCGCGTGTTCCACGTAGACTGAAGCCCGGGCCGGATGAAGCGTTTGTTGTTTGTCTGCCTCGGGAACATCTGCCGGTCGGCAGCGGCCGAGGAGGTGATGCGCGTCATGGCGGCGCGGGCCGGACGGGGCGACGAGTTCGAGATAGACTCCGCGGGACTGATAGACTACCACGAAGGCGAGCTGCCCGACGCCCGGATGCGGCGGCACGCCCGGCAGCGCGGCTACGAGCTGACGCACCGGTCGCGGCCCGTGCGGCCGGCGGACTTTGCGCGGTTCGACCTGCTGCTGGCGATGGATCGTAGCAACGTGAAGGGCCTGCTGCGCCTGGCCCGGACGGAAACGGAGCGGCGGAAAGTGGTGCGACTGGCGGACTATCTGCAGTCGCACGACACGGACACGATTCCCGACCCGTACTATGGCGGGCCGGAAGGATTCGAACTGGTGCTTGACCTGCTGGAAGACGCCTGCGGCGGACTGCTGCGGGCCATACCTGCGGTAAAAAATATATAAAATCAGCGAGAGGGGGAGCGTGTGTCCCTTTTTTCGCTATATTTGCGCGTTAATAGTTTTGTAATTTGTTTTTGACGAAATATTCATAACCTACGAATCGACCATGGAACAAAAAGATTTGCAAAAGATTGTCGCCCAGTTTGACATTAAGGGCGATGTTCTTGAAGTAAAGCCTCTGGGCAACGGCTTGATTAACACCACCTACAAGGTGACGACTGCCGGCGACGCTCCCGATTACGTGCTGCAGCACATCAATAACTCCATTTTCCCGGACGTGGACATGCTCATGGAGAATATTACGGCCGTGACGCATCATATCCGCTCGAAATACGAGAAGGCGGGCGAGAAGGACATCGACCGCAAGGTGCTGACCTTCTACCCGTGCAAGACGACGGGGAAATATTACTACTTCGATGGCGAGAACTACTGGCGCGTGATGGAATTTATCCCCGACACGGTTTCCCAGACCGCCGTTACGCCCGAAACGTCCTACATCGTCGGCGAAACGTTCGGCAACTTCCAGGCCATGCTGGCCGACATCCCCGTCCAGTTGGGCGAGACCATCAAGGACTTCCACAACATGGAGTTCCGCTTGCAGCAGCTGCGCGAAGCCGTCGCCGAGAACAAGGCCGGCCGTCTGGACGAAGTGAAATGGCTGGTCGACGAGCTGGAAAAGCGGGCGGACGACATGTGCAAGGCCGAGCGCCTGCACCGCGAGGGCAAGCTCCCGAAGCGCATCTGCCACTGCGATACGAAAGTAGACAACATCCTCTTCGACCGGGACGGCAACGTGCTCTGCGTCATCGACCTCGACACGGTAATGCCCAACTTCATCTTCTCTGACTTCGGCGACTTCCTGCGTTCGGCCGCCAACACGGGCAGCGAGGACGACAAGAACCTGGACAACGTCAACTTCAACATGGACATATTCAAGGCCTTCACCAAAGGCTACCTGAAGTCGGCCCGCGTATTCCTGACGCCGGTGGAAATCGAGAACCTGCCCTACGCCGCAGCGCTCTTCCCCTACATGCAGACGGTGCGCTTCCTGGCTGACTACCTGAACGGGGACACCTATTATAAGATACAATACCCCGAGCACAACCTGGTACGCTCCAAGGCCCAGTTCAAGCTGTTGCAGAGCGCCGAGGCCCATCAGCCCGAGATGGTCGCCTTCATCCAGGAGCAGCTGGCCTGACGTCCCGCGACGGCGGCGCGCGGCTTGTCCGCCGCCGGCGACGCGTACTGAAAGAATAAATCCGTCCGTCCGCCCTTCGTCATGGAAGAGGCGGACGGATTTTTTTCCTTATCCGCCGCGGGCGGCGGATGGTTGCACGATTTCGGGCAAGTATTTCTCCAGCAGCTCCCCTAAGTCCTCCGTTTTTTCCGGATTCAAAAGTTTCTGCGGTCCCAGTCCTCGGATTTTAACAATCAGGAATTCGACGATTGCTTTTTTGCTTAAATTGCGTCCAAATTCAGAACGTAAAAGCTAAGAGTTATGAAACGGAGTATTTACTGGATGTTAGCGGCAGCCCTCCTGGCTGCTCCATCAATGGCCCAGACCTCCGCTACCTCGGAGGACGTAGAAGGGCAGAAGGAAAAGTATGAGTTTGTGCCTCACTGGACGCTGGGCGTTCAGGGCGGTGCCGCATATACGCTCGGCGAAGCCGACTTCAGCGACTTGATTTCGCCGGCGGTAGCGGCCTACGGAGGCTACCAGTTTACCCCCGTAGTCGGGCTTCGTGTCGGCGCCAGCGCCTGGCAGGCCAAGGGCGGCTGGGCAGCTCCACACAATATTTATAAGTACAACTACGTGCAGGGCAACGTAGACGTACTCTTCGACCTGAGCGCCCTGGTATGCAAGTACAACCCCAAGCGCGTGTTCAATCTGTATGCCTTTGTCGGCGGCGGAGTGAACTACGGGTTCAACAACGATGAGGCCGTCGACCTGGCCGCCCAGGGATACGACCTCCGCTATCTGTGGTCGGACCATCGTTTCTCGCCTGCCGGACGTGCCGGTTTAGGCGTCAACCTGCGGCTGAGTGACCACGTAGCTTTCAACATAGAGGGAAATGCCAACATCCTTTCCGACCATTTCAACTCCAAGAAGGCCGGGAATCCCGATTGGCAGTTCAACCTCATGGCCGGCTTCGCCTTCCGCTTCGGGAAAACGTATAAGAAGGTAGAGCCCGTATTGCCGCCCGCACCGGCCCCGGCTCCCAAACCGGAACCGCAACCGGCCCCGAAACCCGAGCCTAAGCCCGAGCCCAAACCGCAACCGGTGAAGAAGGTAGAGCCTATGACGCAGAACATCTTCTTCCTCATCGACCAGGCGAAGATACGGACAAGCGAGCAGGCGAAGATTGACCAGCTCGTGGCCTATATGAAGCAGAACGCCAAGACAAAGGTGACGCTGACGGGCTATGCCGACGCCGCTACGGGCTCCAAGGCATACAATTCCCGCCTGTCGCGTCTGCGTGCCGAGGCTGTTTCAAAAGCCCTGCAGCAGGCCGGAATCTCTGCGGACCGTATCACCGTCGATTACAAGGGTGACACCGTGCAGCCTTTCGATAAGGTGGCCGAGAACCGCGTAACGATATGCGTCGCAGCTGAATAAGATTTTCCGTGTAAAGTTTCTCATAACACACTTTGTGGCCAGTCTACGTCGTGACGACGTGGACTGGTCTTTTTTGTCGGCCGCTCTGTCGGGCTCCGATGGCTGCCGAGCGGCCTGGAGCCTCCGGACTGCCCGCTGCCGCCGCAGGGCCCGGCGGCCCGCGCCGTTTCCGAGTCGGGACATCCCTTCTCCCGCCGTTTTTCATCATAATCCGGGCAATTACGCGGATATTCGCAATTTTATATTAACTTTGCCCCATAATATGTAGAATATAAAAGCGAAAAACTCTATGAAAAAACGAATGTTGCTCGTGGCGTGCCTTCTTTGCGGCACCTGGGCGCCGGGAGCGTTTGCGCAAGTGAGTAACGTGAATCCCATACCTCAGGAGGTGGAGAAGAAGGGTACGCCTGTCGCGGCTCCCAAGAGCTGGAGCGTCAAGTACGACAAGTCCCTCGCGGGTAGTTTTGCACTGACGGCCCTGAACCAGGCTGCTCAGCAGCAGGAGGCCAAGGCCGACTTCACGTTGAAACTTGGCGTCAAGGGCCAGCGCACGGTGAAGTCCGTAGCCAAGCGTATCCCCGACCATGCCGAGGGATATTACCTGGAACTGACGTCGGAGGGCGCCACCGTAGCGGGCGCCGACGAGCGCGGCCTCTTCTACGGCGTGCAAACGTTGTTGGCCATCCTGCGCGACGGCAAGCTCGAGCCTTGCACGGTCACCGACTGGCCCGACGTAGCGTTTCGCGGCGTTGTCGAAGGCTTCTACGGCACTCCCTGGAGCCACGAGGCGCGTCTGCGCCAGTTCCGCTTCTACGGCCGTAACAAGATGAACGTCTATATATACGGTCCGAAGGACGACCCCTATCACCGCGCCCACTGGCGTACGCCCTATCCGACGGCCGAAGCGCAGCGCATCCGTCAGCTGGCGGACAGCGCCAAGGCCAACGGCGTGCATTTCTACTGGGCCATTCACCCGGGCATCGACATTAAGTGGACCGACGCCGACCGTGATTCCCTGGTCGCCAAGTTCGAGCAGATGTACGACTTGGGCGTTCGCTCTTTCGCCGTGTTCTTTGACGACATCTGGGGCGAGGGGACGAAGGCCGACAAGCAGGCACAGCTGCTCAACTACGTCGACGAGAATTTCATCCAGAAGAAGCCCGACGTCAGCCCTCTCGTCATGTGTCCCACCGAGTATAACCGCTCCTGGGCCAGCGATAAGCCCGACGGCTATCTGCGTACCATGGGTCGCCTGCTGAACAAGGACATCCACATCATGTGGACCGGCAACAGCGTGGTTCACCTTATTGACAAGCCCACGATGGAATGGGTCAATCCTTTCATCGACCGCAAGGCTTACATTTGGTGGAACTATCCCGTGACGGACTATGTGCGCGACCACCTGATGATAGGCCCGGTCTACGGGAACGGACAGGACATTGCCTCCGACCTTTCCGGCTTTGTCTCCAATCCCATGGAGCATGCCGAGGCCTCTAAGATTGCGCTCTACGCCATTGCGGACTACACGTGGAACATGGCGGACTTCGATGCCCAGCGCGACTGGGAAAAATCGCTCAAAGACTTGCTGCCCGGCGCTGTCGACGCCCTCCGCGTCTTCGCCCACTACAACGAGGATCCGGGACCTAACGGCCACGGCTTCCGCCGCGAAGAGAGTCCCCGCATCGTAGAGATAGCGCAGCAACTCCAGCAGACGAACGACGGGACCGCCGCCGTCCAGGCCCTGATGGAGCAGTGCGCCGAGCTGAAAGCCGCTGCCGACATCCTTCTGGTCAATCGCGAGAATCCGGGCCTGGTCCGCGAGCTCCGTCCCTGGCTGCTGCAGGCGCGCAACGTTGCCGACTACGGCGTGGCTGTCTGCCAGATGAAGCTGAGCGCCGGACAGTCGGCACAGCCCGGCAGTCTGCGCACGTTCGACGCCTACTACCTCCAGGCGCGCTCACTCCAGGAACAGATGTATCAACTGGAAAACAGCGATGTGCGTCACCCGCTGCAACCGGGGATTAAGGTTGGGACCAAGGAACTGCTTCCCACGCTGAACGCCCTTTTTGCCCGCACGGTCACGAGTTACAATACCGCCCACCAGACGGCTTACGACCCCGTTGCCGAGTATCAGCCCTACAAGCTCACGAGCGACGTTCCGCAGCTGGCCCAGCAGCCTGTCTCCACCAGCGGCAACACGGTGAAGGTGGCGCCTTCCAACGAAGTCATCGCCTGGCCCGCGGGCGCCAGCCTGTTGCTCGAGGCAGAGCAACCCGTCACGCTGCAGGGCATGTCCTTCGATTTGGGCGTGACCGGCGTAGCTTCAAAGTTCCGCCTCGAAGTGATGGTCGACGGAGCATGGAAGACCGTCAGCCTGCTGCACTACAAGCCGGAGGAAACCGTAATCCACACCGGTAACGAACTGGGCGGCATGAAAGCCGAAAAGATTCGCCTGACCAACAGCAGCGGCGAGGATTTACAAGTCTACCTCCGCAGTTTCCAGTTCACGAAACAGTAAGAAGGTCGTTACGGACTCTCCTGTCTTCTACTGACAAAATTCACGGCGGCCTTGTCGGAAACGGCACAGGCCGCCGTTTTTGTTTTCCCCGGTACCGACTTCTTGATTTTCAGAGCGGCGCGGACCGCATGGGCCATAAGGACAGGGCGGCGGACACAAGGCCGAAGGGCAGCTTTCGCCTGGCGCGTCAGGGTGTCGGTCCGTCTGTTCCTGACTTCGTCACCGTGTCACCCAAAAACCATCAGAGAACAAAGGTGCGATCCGTTGATGCCGTTTCATGAGCATGGTTCGAGTGATAGTCTGTTTATTTTGAGGCAGCGTCATCTGTATTGTCACAATAGTCCGGGCAAGTTCGAGCACCTTGTCCACACTCATGTTTATATTTGATAGTTTCAGAAGTCTCTCTAATTCCTTGTAAACTTTCAACGCCACAAAGCAAATACACACGTGTGCCTCTATCCTACGTCGGGTAAAGTGGAACATCGGGCGTATTTCTATCTTCGATTTTGAGATGCGGAAAGCCCTTTCAACGTGCCATAGGTTGTGGTAGGCGGCGTAGACCTCCTCAGGCGGAATATTCGTATTGGTAAGGTATCCTTTCAGTCCGTCCCATTTCGCATCGGCTTCAAGTTTGCCGTAATCGATAGTTACCCTGATGTCACCCTCCATCTTAAGGAACTTGTTGTAGCCGCGCTTGTTCATGTTTTCCTTCGTAAGAGTTCCACGGCTGTATGCCTTTTCCAGGCGGCGTATTCCCTTTTCCCTGTTATAGGCATCCTTACGGGCACGGTCGTCACTATATCCGACCAACAGCCTTCGCCCGCCTCCTTTGTCATACTCAACCATCCGTTTGTCGGCCTTCGGCTGCCGAAGTATCCATTCCTGTATCTTTCTGCTCTCGTTCTTGATTTTCGCACCAATAATATACTTGTAGCCGTTTGCCTCAAGTTCCACTATATTATCGCCGTTCATCAACCCGGAGTCTGCCACGACTATGAAGTCTTCCAGCTTGTATTTCCTGACAAATTCCGTCACTGCCGGCAGCATCGTGTGTCCTTCGTACCTGTTTCCCTCATGGATGCAATAGGCCAGCGGATACCCTCCCTGACTTACAAGCAGACCGAGTATGATCTGTGGATTCTTATGCCGTCCTTCCTTGGAAAAGCCCGTTTTCCGCAATTCATCCTCATAGTCCGCCTCAAAATAGAGAGTGGTCACATCATAGAACAGGATACCGATATGACCGCCAAGTATCCGCTTCGTATGCAGCACGCTTATATCCTGAACGATTTCATGCTGATTACCGCTGAGCTTGTCTAAATAACGGTATATCTTTGACAGGCTCACATCTTCATCAAAATGGTTCTTCAAATATTCTACCGTAGCCGCCTTGCTCGCGGGATAGGCCAAACGGGCCTTTACCAGTTGCCGGAACACGGTGTCCTCTATCCGGTTGAAGCCCACATTGTCAAATACGCGGTCCAGTATCAAATCAGCACCATTTATCGAAATGTTTGTTATGCAGGAAAGCATCTGTTCCGCATTTAACAGTTCTGCCTCGCATTTGCTCCGTTTCTCTCCAAATAAATCCAACCGGGGATGACGCCGTTTCTGTTCCCGGTCAATCCATTCACGACCTTTGGACATGAGCGTGTCAATTTCTTCGGGACTTTTAGCTATGCCAATTGTGGCAAGCTCTTTCATCCTGCCGTTAATCTTTTCTGCGACAACTATGCCGACATTACCAGAGGGATATTTCTTCTTTCGTATGAACATATTTTGCGACCGTGTCACCCTAAAATGGGTGACACAAAATTACAAAATGTTATTTATCAACATATTACAAAATTAATGTTTTTTGAGTGACGAAGTCAGGAAAAAACGGGGCTAAGGCCCGTCGCTACGAGCCTTAGCCCCGTTCCGGCCGACCTCGGGCCACCCGACGGACCGACTGTGGCCGGCGCCCCGTGCCTATGCCCCGCAGGCGGCGGCCACGGCCTCGGCACAGCGTTCGCCGTCGATGGCGGCCGAGACTATGCCGCCGGCGTAACCGGCTCCCTCGCCGCAGGGATAGAGCCCGGCGCGGCTGACGTGGTGCAACGTCCCGGCCTCGCGCGGTATGCGAACGGGCGAAGAGGTACGGGTCTCGACAGCTATGACGCAGGCCTCGTTGGTCAGGAAACCGTGACTGCGGCGGCCGAACGTCTGGAAGCCTTCGCGCAAACGGTCCGCGACGAAAGCGGGCAACCAGAAGTGGAGCGGCGAAGAGAGCAGACCGGGCGAATAACTGGAGCGGGGCAAATCGTAACTGAGCCGGCGGTTCACAAAATCGGCCATGCGCTGCGCGGGCGCCGTCTGCCGCCGGCCGGCCTGGGCCCAGGCGTCACGCTCCAAGGCCTCCTGGAAATACATCAGGCGCAACGGGTTGCCGGGATTCGCATAGTCCTCACGCCCCGCGGCAAAGGCCTCGTCGGCCAGGGCCTGGCGCATGTAGGGCGCCAGCCCGCCGTCCAGGTCCTCGGGCCGCGTCTCGACCACCATACCGGAATTGCTCCAGGCCGAAGAGCGGGCCGCGGGGCTCATACCGTTGACCACCACCTGCTCCGGCCCGCTGGCCGCGGGGACTACGAAACCGCCCGGACACATACAGAAGCTGTACACGCCGCGTCCGCCGCACTGCGCCACGTAACTGTACTCGGCTGCGGGAAGCCAGCGTCCGCGTCCTTCGCGACGGTGATACTGGATGGCGTCTATGAGCTGCGCCGGGTGCTCCAGGCGGACGCCGACGGCGATGCCTTTCTCCTCGAGCTCCACGCCGGAGCGGTGGAGGTAGCGATAGACGTCGCGGGCCGAATGCCCGGTGGCCAGGATGACGGGACCGTGGAACTCGCGGCCGTCCGCCGTCACGACGCCCGTCACCCGCTGCCCGTCGTCGAGGAGTGCGTCCACGCGGGTCTGGAAATGGACCTCGCCGCCCGAGCGCCTGATCTGCTCGCGCATGGCCTCGATGATGCGCGGCAGGCGGTCGGTCCCGATGTGCGGATGAGCGTCGCAGAGGATGTCGGGCGAAGCCCCGTGCTGACAGAACACGCGAAGGATTTTCTCCACATTCCCCCGCTTCTTGCTGCGCGTATAGAGCTTGCCGTCGGAATAGGCCCCCGCCCCGCCCTCGCCGAAGGCGTAGTTGCTCTCCCCGTCCACGTGGTGCTCGCGCGAGATGCGGGCGATGTCGCGACGGCGTTCGTGCACGTCTTTCCCCCGCTCCAGGACGACGGGGCGCAGCCCGAGCTCGATGAGCCGCAGGGCGGCAAACAGTCCGCCCGGCCCGGCGCCCACCACGACTACGGCGGGGCGCCCCGACACATCGCCGTAGGCCACGGGCTCAAAGTCGGCGGCCGGCGGCGCCTCGTTGACGAACAACTCGAGGGCAAGGTTGACGTAGACGGTGCGTTGCCGCGCGTCGATGCTGCGGCGGCGCACCTTCAGGGCCGTGATGGTGCGCACGTCGATGCCTTCCTCGCGCGCCACGTACTGGCGCAGACGCCCGGGCTCGTAGGCCACGTCGGGCGTCACGCGGATTTGGAGGTCTTTTCTCATATTCCGGAATGTATTGGTCGTAATGTAAAAAAGCGCAGGCCCCTCAGCCGAAGAGCTCGCGCAGGGCCTGTTCGACGCGGCGCACGGGCACGATGTCGATGGTGTAACGGGCCGTGTCGAGGCCCTTGAGGTTGGTTTCGGGCACCAGGATGCGTCCGAAGCCGAGCTTTTGCGCCTCGCTCACGCGCTGGGCAATGCGCGTCACGGGCCGTATCTCTCCGCTCAGGCCTACTTCGCCCGTCATGCAGACGCCGCGGTCGGTCGCCGTGTCTACGTTGCTGGAGAGCACGGCCGCGATGACGGAAAGGTCGATGGCGGGGTCGGTCACGCGCAAGCCGCCGGCGATGTTGAGGAATACGTCCTTCTGCGTCAGCTTGAAGCCCACGCGCTTCTCGAGTACGGCCAGCAGCATGTTGAGCCGGCGCAGGTCGAAGCCCGTCGCGGAGCGTTGCGGCGTCCCGTAGGCCGCGGTCGAGACGAGGGCTTGCGTCTCGATGAGGAACGGGCGCGCGCCCTCGACGGTGGCGGCCACGGCGATGCCGCTCAGGGCGTCCTCGCGGCCCGTCAGGAGGAGTTCGGACGGATTGTCGACGGCGCGCAGGCCGGTGCCGCCCATTTCGTAGATGCCCAGTTCGTCGGTCGAGCCGAAGCGGTTCTTCACGCTCCGCAGTATGCGGTAGAAATAGTGGCGGTCGCCCTCGAACTGCAAGACGGCGTCGACGATGTGCTCCAGCACTTTCGGGCCGGCCAGGCTGCCTTCCTTCGTGATGTGCCCTACGAGGACGACGGGCACGCTGCTTTCCTTGGCGAACTTGAGCAGGGCGGCGGCGCACTCGCGTACCTGCGTGACGGAACCGGGCGAGGAGTCGACGCTCTCGGAACTGATGGTCTGGATGGAGTCAATGACAACGACGTCGGGGGCCGTATTGCGGATGTCGGCGAATATCTGCTCGAGCCGCGTCTCGCAGACCAGCAGGCAGTCGGCCCTATGGTCGGGCAGACGGTCGGCGCGCAGCTTGATTTGCCGCTCGCTCTCCTCGCCGCTGACATAGAGCACGCGGCGCTCGGGCATGCGGAGCACGGTCTGGAGCAGTAGCGTAGACTTGCCGATGCCCGGTTCGCCGCCCAGCAGGACCAGCGAACCGGGCACCAGCCCGCCGCCCAGCACGCGGTTCAACTCGGCGTCGTGCGTGTCGATGCGGGCCTCGGCCGTCGCCTCCACTTGCGAGAGGGGCACGGGCTGGGGCGTGCGGCCCGCCTGTGCGGCCAGGACGCCGCTCCCCCTGCGGGCCGAGGGCGCCGCGGGGTGGACGGTCAGTTCCCGATACGTGTTCCACTCTCCGCAGGCGGGGCAGCGGCCCACCCACTTGGGCGACTCCTGCCCGCAATTGGAGCAGACATAAACGGTCTTATCCTTTGCCATGCTATTCCAGTTCGCTGAGCGCGCGGCGCAGTTCCACCAGTTCGGCCCTGACGGCCTGCAGGCGTTCCACCACTTCGACGGTCTGCACCGTGCCCTCCTTGTTTTTCTTCAATACCTCGCGCGCAGCCGCTATCTTGAGTCCGCGCACCTTGACCAGGTTGTAAACGAGGCGCACCTCCTCTATGTCCTCCTTCGTATAGCGCCGGATGTTGCGGCCCGTTTTCTTGGGCGCGATTTGCGGGAACTCTTTCTCCCAGAAGCGGAGGAGCGTCTCCTTCACGCCGAACATCTCGGCCACTTCACTAATGGAGTAGTAGAGCTTCAAGTCCTTGTCCGTGTTCAGAGCCATATCGTCGTCAGTCGCAGTGCCGGAGCGCGGCGCGGGCCGCCCGCCGGCGGTTGGGTTACTCGTAAACGTTCTCGATGGCCGCTACGTAGACCGCGTGGAACGAGCCGCCGGGCCGGTCGTTGTACCAGCGCTCGAGCGCCGCCCGGTCCACGAACTCCTCGGGGCGGAGGTCGGTGCGGTAGAGCTTTCGGCATTCCAACGTCAGGCGGGCCTGTTCGAAGCCCACGCTGCCCAGCTCCGTCGCCACGGGCACCAGGCCGGTAGCGGCTGCCTTGTCGCCGTCGCGGCCCGAGTGCGTGCCGCAGTAATTAAGGATGTCGCGGTGCTGCTCCCCGAGGAACGAGAGCGTGAAACGCGGCTCGCGCTCCACGAAACCGAAGGTGTAGCGCTCGGGCCTGATGAAGACGAAAGCCACCGGCTGCCCCCAGAGGTAGCCCATACCGCCCCAGGAAGCCGTCATCATGTTGAAACGGTCCGGCGTACCGGCCGCGATGAGCATATACTCCCGGCTGATGTCGCGAATGAGGTCCTCGCTACCCAGACGGGCGATGTCGCATTTTTTCATATCGCAGGATTTTTGAGATGAATAGGCAAAGATAGCGCATGACGGGGAAAGAACAAAACAAAACGGGACGTTTTTTCGGCCCGTTGCAAACCGTCCGGCCGCACTGGCCGCCGGCGGCCGGGGCCTGCCCACGCGGCCCGAGGCCGTCCGTCCGCCGCGACGGGGCCGGGCGGAGGCGCAAGGCGGAGCGGCGGCCGCGCCACGGGCCTTAGCCCAGAAAAAACGGGCCTTAGGGGAGTTTTTACTCGCCTAAGGCCCGTGTCTCGGGAAATTATCGGATTTCTTCAAAGTCTACGTAGACGCCTTCGTCCTTTTCAAAAAACTTCCCCTTCCGCTTGCGCGGCGAACGGGGCGCGGCTTCTTCTTCGGGCGGCGCCTGGGACGTGGTGCCCTTCATGCTGTCGGCAAAACGGCGCGCCGAGCGCTTCAGGCCGAACAACAGGCGGAACGCACCGAGCACCGAGGCGATGACGATGAAGAACAGGCCAAAGAATAGAAAGGTGAGACAACCGTACATGGGCAACAGTGAGATTACGCAGCGATTATTTCTTCTGCAGTTCGGCAATAATGGACGCGATGACGTAGACCAGGACAATGGCCGAGAACGCTGTCCAGCCCAACAGGATGAGCAGCGCGGCGCTGACCAGGATAAACGTGTAGCGCAGGGCATTGCCGTTCCAGCGGAAGTGCTTGAACTTCAGTGCGAACATGGGCAGTTCGGCTACGAGCAGCCAGCAGGAGAGCAGCACGCCCGCCAGTAGCAGCCAGGCGGACCACGGGTTCTGGCAGAACCAGGCGTGATTGCCTACGATGAGGGCGCCCCAGAAGAGGGCGTTGGCCGGGGTGGGCAGGCCGATGAACGAGGACGTTTGCCGCTGGTCCAGGTTGAACTTCGCCAGGCGCAGGGCCGAGAAGGCCGTGATGAGGAATGCCGCGTAGGGGAGGTATGGGCCGACAAAGCCGCCTGCGGCGGGCGGCATCTCGCGCAGCAGGGCGAAGAGCATGGACGCGGGGGCCAGGCCGGAGGTGACGACGTCGGCCAGCGAGTCGAGTTCCTTGCCCACGGGCGACGCTACGCGAAGCAACCGCGCGGCGAAGCCGTCGAAGAAGTCGAAGACGTTGCCGATGATGATAAAGGCCAGTGCGAGGTCGTAACGGGGCTCGGCCTGGAGGGCAAAGCTGACGGCGATGCAACCACAGAGCAGGTTGCAACAGGTAATGGTGTTGGGGATATGCTTCTTCATAAGATGTCGGGAAAAAGGCTTCGGGGAGCCGGCGGGCGTTGCGGCGGGCAACGCTTCTTTAGGGGTGGAGGCGGGCAACGACGGTCTGGTTGCCGACGGTGGATTGCCCCATCTTCACCAACACTTCCGAGCCGAGCGGCAGATAGACGTCGACGCGCGAACCGAACTTGATGAAGCCCAGGTGCTCGTCGATGTAGCACTCGTCGTCGGGGTGGGCGTAGGTGACGATACGGCGCGCCACGGCGCCGGCTATCTGGCGTACCAGGACCTCCTGGCCGTCGGGCGTTTCGATAACGACGGTGGAGCGTTCGTTTTCCGTGCTGGCTTTGGGGAGCCATGCCTTGTGAAAGTTCCCGTTCTGGTGTTCCACTTTCTTTATGTATCCGTCGACGGGGAACCAGTTGGCATGGACGTTGGTTATGGACATGAAGATGGAAATCATGAGCCGGCGGTCGTGGAAATATTCGTTTTCGTCGACTTCCTCAATGACGACGACCTTGCCGTCGGCCGCTGCGACGACGGTATTTTTCGTGTCTCCGTTGAACAGGCGGATGGGACAGCGGAAGAAGTTGACCATCGTGACGTAGAGGGCTACGCTGAGCAGGAACAGAATGTAGAAAGGTATGAGCGTTATGTCGAGCAGCAACCAGAAGGCTACAGCGTTGACCGCTACGAGGACAATCGACCCGAGTAGGAGCGTGTTCGTGCCTTCACGGTGCAGTCTGATTTTCTTTATTCCTTTTAATTTTCTCATTCCTTCTAAATTGTGCTTGCAAAGGTAGGCCTTTTTGTGCATATATCCAAGAAAAAGGCAGCTGCGTGTTAGATTTCAGGCCGATTCAGACTGTATGTTTATTCCCACTCGGCGGTGAGAGTGCGCTCGAGTTCCTCGGCAGTGAGCCGCAGGTGGAACTGACCGTTCGAGGCGATGGAGATGCCGCCCGTTTCCTCCGAAACAATGATGGCGAGGCAGTCGCTCTTTTGCGAGATGCCGAGGGCGGCGCGATGGCGCAGGCCGAGCGCTTTCGGTATGTCGAGGTCGTGGGCCACAGGCAGAATGCAGCCGGCCGCCTTGATGCGCTTGTGGCTGATAATCATGGCGCCGTCGTGGAGCGGGCTGTTCTTGAAGAAGATGTTCTCGATGAGCCGTTGGTTAATGTCCGCGTTGATGATGTCTCCGGAACGGATGATTTCGTTGAGCCCCACGTTTCGCTCGATAACGATGAGGGCGCCGACCTTTTGTTTGCTCATGTTCAGGCAAGCCATGACAATCGGGATGATTTCCTCACGGTGGGGCGTGCCTGGCTTCTTCTTCGTGAAGAAACGGATAAGGACGTTGGCGCGTTGCCGCGTGCCGATGCTGGAAAAGAAATGGCGGATTTCGTCCTGGAAGAGGATGATGAGGGCCAGGCCGCCCACGTTCATCAACTTGTCCAGGATGCCGCCCAACAGGCGCATCTCGAAGACTTGCGTGACAAATATCCACACCACTATGAAGACGAGGATGCCGGAGAAGATGTTGGCCGAGCTCGACTCTTTCATGAGTTGGTAGATGTAGAAGAGGAGGAGCGCAACCGAGACAATGTCGATGAAATCAATAATGCCGAAACTTATCATGTAGGGAGATGTCGTGTGAAGGCCTGGATGAGGGGAGCCGCCGGGTGAGGTTCAGGAGGCGGCGACAGCCGGCGCAGCGTCGGGGACGGACTGCGGGTCGCTCAGGGCGTTGTAGAGGCGGACGGCCTCTACGGCGGCTTTGACGTCGTGAACGCGGAGAATGGCGGCGCCTTTGAGCAGGGCCATGGCGTTGAGGGCCGTCGTGCCGTTGAGTGCGGTCTGCGGCGCGCCGCCCAGGAGCTTGTAAATCATGGATTTGCGCGATACGCCTACCAATACGGGAAGCCCGAACACCTGGAGTTCCTCGAGGTGCGCCAGGAGTTCGTAGTTGTGCGCCAAGGTTTTCCCAAACCCGAAGCCCGGGTCGAGGATGACGTCCTTCGCTCCCAGGTCGCGCAACTGCTGGAGCCGGCGGGCGAAGAACTGGAAGACTTCGGCGGCCACGTCGTCGTATTGCGGGGCCGCCTGCATGTCTTGCGGCGTGCCCTGCATGTGCATCAAGACGTACGGGACGCCGAGCTTGGCCACGGTGCGCGGCATGCGCGGGTCGAGGTTTCCGCCCGAGATGTCGTTGATAATGTCGGCGCCGAACTCTTCGACGCAACGGCGCGCTACGTCGGGGCGGAACGTGTCTACGGAAATGAGGGCATCCGGTGCTTCGCGGCGGGCAATGGCAATACCGCGCCGCAGCCGTTCCGTCTCTTCGTCGGGCGCCACGTCGGCCGCGCCGGGGCGGGAAGAGTATCCGCCGATGTCGATGATAGTGCCGCCTTCTTCTGCAATCTGGCGGCAGCGGCGTGCGATAGCCTCGTCCGTTGTCTGTCGGCTCTCTGCGTAGAAGGAGTCTGGCGTGACGTTCAGGATGCCCATCACTTGGGGCGTTTGCAGTTCGACAAGCCTTCCGCGGCAATTGAGAGAATAGACGGTACGGTGCATGGCAGGTAGGATTCTAAATATCTTTGCAAAAATACGTAGAATATTTCTTTCTCCGCCTCTCTCTCTGCAAAAATCACTAATTTTGCGGCCGAAAATAATAGCGTTCAAGATGATGGAAATAGAAAAACTGTATGCGCTCCTTGGCCCGGCGCCAACGGTAACGACCGACACGCGCGACTGTTCTGCCGGTTCTGTGTTCTTCGCCTTGCGCGGGGCGAAGTTCGACGGCAACGCTTTCGCGCTCCAGGCCTTGCGTGCCGGCTGCGCCTATGCCGTGGTGGACGACCCGGCTGTGACGGGCGACGAACGCTTGATTCACGTGCCCGACGTCCTGACGGCGTTGCAGCAGGTCGCCGCCTGCCATCGCCGCCGCCTGGGGCTGCCCGTCGTGCAAATAACGGGCACCAACGGGAAAACGACGACGAAGGAACTCACCTCGGCCGTCTTGGCCCGGAAGTTTAAGGTCCTGTCGACGGCGGGTAACTTCAACAACCACATCGGTGTTCCCAAAACGCTGCTGTGCCTCCGGGCGGACCACCAGATAGCGGTCGTTGAGACGGGCGCTAACCATCCGGGCGAGATCGCAACGCTCAGCCGCATCGTCGACGCGGACTGTGGGCTCATCACTAATGTCGGTAAGGCGCACCTCGAAGGGTTTGGCTCTTTCGAGGGAGTGATTCGTACCAAGGGTGAGCTCTATGATTATCTGCGTACCAAGCCGGGCGCGTTCATCTTTCTGCATGGCGACAATCCGTATCTCCCGAAAATCGCGGCCGGACTTCCGGCCGTGACCTATGGCGAACCGGGGCACGGCTATACGGTGGAGGGCGATGTGCTGGCCTGCAGTCCCTTCGTGGAGTTGCGCTGGCGCTGCGCCGGCTGCGACTGGCAGCACGTGCATACCCGCCTGGTCGGCGCCTATAATCTGGCCAACGTCCTGGCGGCGGCGGCTGTCGGCACCCGCTTTGGCGTTGCCCCCGAGGAGATTTCTGCGGCCATCGCGGCCTATGAGCCTACGAACAGCCGCTCTGAACTGGTGAAGACGGACCGGAACGAGCTGATTGTGGATGCTTACAATGCCAACCCCACCAGTATGAAGGCCGCGCTGGATAATTTCCGGCTGATGGCGCACGGTCACAAGATGGTCATCCTTGGGGAAATGCTCGAACTCGGTGCGGCCTCGGCCGAGGAGCACCGCAATGTCGTCGCGCAGGCACAGACCCTGGGCTGCGACGCCGTATGGCTGGTCGGCGAGAATTTCCGTCCCTATGCCGGGGGCTGCGACTTCTTTCCCGACGTCGAGGCGGTGAAGCAGCGCCTCCAGGCCCGGCCCGTTTCCGGCAAACTGATTCTCGTGAAGGGCAGTAACGGGACTCGCCTCTACCAACTGCCCGCATTATTATAGACTAAACTAAACCTTCGCCCCCGTGTCCGCGTCGTTTGCCGGATGCGGTCGGGCGTGGCGGTCCCTGTCGTGCGAGACAGGCGGCCGCTGTTTCTTATGAGTGAAATATGAAGAAAGCATTCATCGCATTGTCTTTCGGCACGTTCGGACTGGGAGTCGCCGAGTTCTCCATGATGGCGATTCTCCCCTACGTAGCGGCCGATCTGCACGTTTCCATCCCGACTGCCGGCAGCCTCATCTCGGCCTACGCGGCCGGCGTCTGCGTGGGCGCTCCTGCTTTGGTCGTCCTGCGCAACCGGCCCTTGAAGCAACTTCTCCTGTTGCTCGCGTTCATCATGTTGTTGGGCAATCTCCTGTCCACGTTCGCCCCGAACTACGCCTTATTGTTCCTGGGCCGCTTCCTGTCCGGCTTGCCCCACGGCGCCTATTTTGGGGTCGGGTCCATTACCGCCATGAAGCTGGCGACGGAGGGGAAAGGCACTTCCGCCGTTTCCGCGATGGTGGCGGGTATGACGGTGGCCAATCTGGCAGGCGTCCCGCTGGCTACCTTTATGAGCCACGTGCTCACCTGGCGCATGGTCTTTTGTTTCGTAGCGATATGGGCGGCTGTCGTATGGTTCTTCATTTACAGGTGGGTGCCGCAAGTGGCGCCGCTACCCCGCACGACGTTCAAGTCTCAGTTCCGATTTCTGAAGCATCCTGCCCCGTGGCTCATCCTACTCACCACGATGCTGGGCAATGGCGGAATATTTGCGTGGTATAGTTTCGTCAATCCGATGTTGACGCAGAAGGCCGGCTTCAGTGATGCCGCCGTTTCGGTGCTGATGATTCTCGCCGGAGGCAGTATGGTGCTGGGCAACATCCTTGGCGGCGCGCTGAGCGACCGTTTCACGGCCGGCCGTGTCATAGTCGGCACGCAGTTGCTCATGGTCGTGTCCCTTGCGGGCCTGTTCCTCGGCTGCACGCACCCTGTCGTTGCGATTGTCGGCATGTGCCTGGCCACGATGTCGCTTTTCGCCGTGTCCAGTCCGCAGCAGACGCTGATTGTCCGCTGTGCTCCCGGCGGCGAACTCCTTGGCGGCGCCAGCATACAGGTAGCGTTCAATTTGGGGAACGCACTGGGAGCGCAGGTCGGCGCTTTCCCGCTGCGTCTGGGCTTGGGGTATGAATATCCGGCCCTTACCGGCGCGCTACTTTCCGCTCTGGGAATATTGTGCAGCCTATATTTCGTGCGGCGCTACGAAAAGCAAGTCTCGCTTGCCATAGCCTGACGTGCCGGAGCGCCTTTGGGGCCGGTCCGGCGGCTACCGGCCCAACGCAGCGTCCCTTTTCCGCGGGGTACCTATCCGCGGAAAAGGGACGCTTTCCGTTATCGGGATTTTTCCGGCCCGTCTGCCGGGGCCGTCGGGCCGCCGGGGCGTCAGGCGTGTACGTAGGTGCCGATGCCCTCGCCCTCCAGCACTTTCTTCAGATTGCCGGGTACGTCCATGTTGAATACGTAGACGGGGAGCGCGTTCTCCTTGCACATGGCCGTGGCCGTAATGTCCATCACACGCAGTCCGCGGCGCAACACTTCGTCGTAGGTGATGTCGTCAAACTTCGTTGCGCTCGGGTCCTTCTCCGGGTCGGCCGTGTAAATGCCGTCTACGCGCGTGCCCTTGAGCATCACGTCGGCTTCGATTTCAATACCGCGGAGCGAAGCCCCGGTATCCGTCGTGAAGTACGGATTGCCCGTGCCCCCGCTCATAATGGCCACCTCGCCGCGTTCCATAGCGTCGATGGCCTTCCACTTCGAGTAGAATTCCCCAATCGGTTCCATGCGGATGGCCGTAAAGACGTGGCTCCTCACGTCCATAGCCTTCAGCGCAGAGCACAAGGCCAGGCTGTTCATGACCGTAGCGCACATGCCCATCTGGTCACCCATGACGCGGTCGAAGCCTTTCCCCGCGCCGCTCAATCCGCGGAAAAAGTTTCCGCCGCCTATGACAATGCCTACCTGGACGCCCATCTCGAGGGCTTCCTTGATTTGCGCGGCGTACTCGTTCAGGCGCCGGGTGTCGATGCCGTGTCCCTGCGTGCCCATCAGGCTTTCGCCGCTTAACTTTAAGAGAATCCGTTTGAATTGAGCCATAAGAAAAAAGATTTACGTGTCGTTTCAGATGTCGGGAGAGGCGGAGGCTGCGCCGGGCGTCTCCCGTTGTTTCCGCAAATGTACGATTTTTTTGCAGACCCTCCCGTAGCAGGCGGCCTGAATTACGCCCCGCAACAACAGATAGAGGAGAAAGGCGGTCCAAAGCGCGTGGTTGCCCAGCCGGGCCGTAAGTCCGCACTCCACGAGGAAAAACGCCGCCATCGCGCCGCCTGCCGCCAGCAGCATGCCGCGGGTCGACGTCGTTCCGATGAAAAGCCCGTCGAAGAGAAAGGCTGCGAAACCCGTCAGCGGGATAGCTACGGCGTAAGGCAGGAAAGTCTCCGCGGCGCGGACCACGCTGGTCTCGTCCGTCAGCACTCCGAGCAGCAGCCCGCCGCCCAGGCCGTAAGCCAGCGTGAAGAGGCCGGCCAGGCCCAGTCCCCAGACAAACAGGCGGCGCGTCAGGCGGCGAAATTCCGCCACGTCGCCCGCACCGTAGCAGCGGCCGCCCAGCGCCTCGCCGGCATAGGCGAAGCCGTCCATGATGTAGGAGAACAGCATGAAGAACTGCATCAGCAGCGCATTGACCGCCAGGATGAGTTCCCCCTGCCGGGCCCCGCTGGCCGTGAAGTAAGTGGAGACGCCCACCAGGCAAAGCGTGCGGAAAAAGATGTCCCGGTTCACGCTGAAGAAGCGACGCAGCGCGCGGCCGTTCCATGTGGCGCGCCACGCTTCCCGTTTCAGTCGCAGCCCGAAGTGGCGGCGCCACAGCGCGCAGGCCATGAGCAGGCCCGCGTATTGCGCAATGAGTGTCCCCGTCGCTACGCCTTCCACCTTCCAGCCCGCGCCGACTACGAGCGCCAGGCTGGCCGCGATGTTCACCACGTTTTGCGTGATGGCGATGAACATGGGGAATTTCGCGTTCTGCATTCCCAGAAACCAGCCGATGAGGCTGTAGAGGCAGAGCATTGCCGGCGCGCCCCATATTAATATGGTGTAGTAGCGCCGGGCCAGGGCCTCGACCTCGGGCGTCGGTCCCAGCAGGTAGAAGAACACTTCCGCCAGCGGCCGGTGCAGGGCGATGAGCGCCAGGCCGGCGAGCAGGGCCAGTCCCAGCGAGCGCAGCAGCGTCCGGTCCGCTTCGTCGCGCCGGCCGGCACCGTAGGCCTGGGCCGTCAGCCCGCCCGTCCCCATACGGAGAAAGCCGAAAATCCAGTAAATCATATTGAAGAACATGCCGCCCACGGCGATGGCGCCGATGTAGGCCGGCGCGCCCAGGTGGCCGGCTATCGACGTGTCTACCAGCCCCAGCAGCGGCACCGTGATGTTCGACACGATGCTCGGGACGGCTATGCGCAGAATGTTGCGGTCAGTCTTCATGTCGCGGGCAAGGGGATGAGGGCGCCGCGGCGGCCGGGCCCGGAGTTACGAACGCAGGCAGCACGTAGGCCACCTCCTTGAAAGCGTAGCTGCGCCGGCGGCCCGCCTCGTCGACCAGGGTGAGCTGTCCGTTCGGGGCTACGGCCTCGATGCGGGCAAGAAATTCCCCACCCGCGTCGCGGTAGGGGAAGAACCCTTCCCGGCGGTACAGCGCCTCGGCGTAGCGGCGGTCCAGGGCGGCCCCCCCGCCGGCCTGCAGCAGGCGGTAGTCCGTGTCGAATCGCCGCAGGATGTCCGTCAGCAAGGCGTCGCGGTCCGTTTCGCGGCCCAGTATCTGCCGGAGCGAGACCGGGTTGGGCGCGTCGCCCGTAAAGGCGCGCTGGTTGACGTTGAGGCCCACGCCGGTGCGCGTCGTGCCGATGTGCGAGCCCTGCAGGTCGTGTTCCAGCAGCATGCCGCAGATTTTTCCGTCGCGGTAGTAGACGTCGTTGGGCCACTTGATGCTCACGTCGGGCACCAGGCTCCCGACGGCACCGGCTACAGCGAGGGCCAGCGCTTCGGAGAGGCGGAACTGCTCGTCGGCACGCAGAAACGTCGGCGAGAAGCGGAAACCGAAGAGCAGGTTGCTTCCCCGTTCCGCCTCCCAGCGTGTGTCCTGCTGTCCGCGGCCGGCGCGCTGGTAGTCGGCGGTGACGAGGACGAACTCCTCGTCCCGCTCCGCCACCTCGGCGTCGAGCAGGCGGCACATCGTAGAGTCCGTTTCCGGCCAGTGCAGGTGGGCCCAGCGGGCCGGGAGTTCAGGATGCAGCATACTCGGCCTGTGTTTTCTTGGGTAGTTTCTTCAGCACCTCGGACAGCGAGTGGTCCACGAGGTGCAGGATGAGCTCGTCGTCCACGTCGCTGTCAAAGTGGACCTCGTTCCAGTAGCGCTTGTTCCAGTGCCAGGCGCCGCGTATGCCCTCATAGTGGGCGCGCAGGTCCTGGGCATATTCCGGGTCGCACTTGAGGACGACCAGGTCGGGCCGTTCCAGGTCGATGTAGGCAAAGATCTTGCCGTAGATGCGAAAGAGGATGCCGTCCGGGCCAAAGGCCATGTCCTCCGTGGCCTTCTTGCGCGAGAGGCAGTATTCGCGAATGCGTTCAATGTCCATAGGGATGATGGGTAATAGAGTAATATACGCTTTCGGCCGTATAGGCGTTGCGGATGTGGGTCAGGCGGTAAGGGGCCTGTTCGCCTACGACGGTGATGACGTCGAAACGGAACGGCTGGTCCAGGTGCTTTTGCGCCAGGTAGACGCGTGCGGCCCGCAGCAGGTGCTGCTTCTTCGCCAGCGTGACGGCAGATGCCGCGTCGGCGAAGTCTTCGTTGCGACGCGTCTTGACTTCGACAAAAACCACTTCGCCAAAGTCGTCCGCCACGACGTCTATTTCCAGATGTCCGCAGCGCCAGTTGCGGTCCAGCAGGTGGTAGTCCTGTTGCGCCAGGTAGCGGCAGGCCAGCTCTTCGCCGTACCGGCCGAAGTCGTTGTGTTGAGCCATGAGTGAGGGGATGTAGGGCCGCCGCCGGGGCGACGGGCCGATTAGCGTTTCCGTTTGAAGAAGTCTTTCATGAGCCGGGCGCACTCGTCCTCCAGAATGCCGCCGCAAACCTCGGTCTTGGGGTGGAGCGCCTGCGGAGCATAGATGGAAAAACCGCGCTTCAGGTCGGGGGCGCCGTAGACCAGGCGGCCCAGTTGCGACCAACCGAGTGCGCCGGCGCACATAACGCATGGCTCCACGGTGACGTAGAGCGTACACACGTCGAGATACTTTCCGCCCAGCGCGTCGGCGGCCGCCGTGACGGCCTGCATTTCCGCGTGGGCCGTCACGTCGTTCAGCGTTTCGGTCAGATTGTAGGCGCGCGCTATGATTCGGTCGCGGCAGACGACAACTGCGCCCACCGGCACTTCGTCTTTCTCGAAGGCCATGCGGGCCTGTTCCAGGGCTTTCTGCATGTATTCCTGATCGGTCATGGGGCAGGGTTTTGAGGTTGGAAAATAGGGCCGGCGGGAACCGTCCGTCGCCTCCGGGCCACGGGGCTAAGGCCAGTTTTTACGGGGATAGGCCCAGTTTTTACGGGAATAGGGCGCGTTGCTGCGCCGACTGTCCGCGGGGCGCTCAGTCGGCGGTCTGGCGGACGCCTTTCAGGGTCAGCGAGATGCGGCCCCGTTCGGGGTCGACGTCGAGCACGCGGACGCGCACCTGTTGCTGGATGTGGACCACGGTGGCCGGGTCCTGTACGAAGCGGTCGGCCAGTTGCGAGACGTGGACCAGGCCCTTCACCTTGATGCCCAGGTCGACGAAGCAGCCGAATCGGGTGATGTTCGTCACGACGCCGGGGAGCTCCATGCCGGGCCTGACGTCGTCGAGGCTGTGCAGGTTGTCCGCATAGCGGAACACTTGCGCCGTCCCGCGCGGGTCGCGCCCCGGTTTGGCCAGCTCGTTCAGGATGTCCGTCAGCGTAGGCATTCCCGTTTCGGCCGTACAGTAGCGGGCCAGGTCGATACGCTTCCGGCGTTCCGGCGAAGCGATGAGGGCCGCGATGTCGCATCCCGCGTCGGCCGCCATCTGTTCCACCAGGGCGTAGCGCTCGGGATGGACGGCCGTGTTGTCCAGCGGGTTTTTGCCGTCCGGTATGCGGAGGAAACCGGCGCACTGTTCGAAGGCCTTGGCCCCAAGGCGGGGCACTCTGAGCAGTGAGCGGCGGTCGGCAAACGGTCCGTTCGCAGCCCGGTAGTCCACGATGTTTTGCGCCAGGGCCGGGCCCAGTCCGGAGACATACGTGAGAAGGTGCTTGCTCGCGGTGTTGAGGTTCACGCCCACGGCATTGACGCAGTGCTCCACCGTGCGGTCGAGGGCGCGCTTCAGGGCCGCGGGGTCGACGTCGTGTTGGTATTGCCCGATGCCAAGGGAGCGGGCGTCGATCTTGACGAGTTCGGCCAGCGGGTCGGCCAGGCGGCGGGCGATGGATACGGCGCCGCGCACCGTGACATCCTGGTCGGGAAATTCCTCACGGCCGGCCTTGGAAGCCGAATAGACCGAGGCGCCGTCTTCGCTAACGAGAAAGACGTCGACGCCCTCCAGGCCGAGCGCGCGGACAAAGGCCTCCGTCTCGCGGCCGGCGGTGCCGTTGCCGATGGCTATGGCTTCGACGCCGTATTGGCGGACCAGTCGGCGGATGGTGCGTTCCGCGCCGTCGCGGTCGTTGCGGGGCGGGTGGGGGAAGATGACGTCGTGGCAGAGCAACTGTCCGCCCTCGTCCGTGCAGACCACCTTGCACCCCGTCCGGTAGCCGGGGTCGATGCCCATGATGCGCCGGCCGCCCAGTGGCGGGGCGAGGAGCAGCTGCCGCAGGTTTTCCGTGAAGACCTGTATGGCTTCTTCGTCCGCCCTGGCTTTGCTGGCGGCGGCATACTCGGTCTCGATGCTGGGGCGCAGGAGGCGCTTGTAGGCGTCGGCTACGGCGGCCGTCAGGAACGGGGCGGCGGCCGTCCCGCGGCGGACGAAGAGACGGTCGAGGCGTTCCAGTGCGTCGTCCTCGTCGGCCGGGACGATGCTGACGCGGAGAAAGCCCTCGGCTTCGCCGCGCCGCATGGCGAGCAAGCGGTGGGAGGAGCAGCGGCGCAGCGGTTCGCAGGCGTCGAAGTAGTCCCGGTATTTGTCGCCCTCGCCCTCTTTCCCCTTGACCACGTGGCTACGGACGACGGCCGTTCGGGCGAAGGTCTGCCGCAGGGACTGGCGCGCGCGTTCGTCCTCGCTGACGCGTTCGGCAACGATGTCGCTCGCGCCTTGCAGGGCGTCGTCGACGGTAGGTACTTCGTCGGTGAGGTAGGCCTTGGCCGCTTGCTCGGGGACGGTGTGGGGCCGCGCGAGCAACAGGTCGGCCAGCGGCGCCAACCCTTTCTGGCGGGCCATCTCGGCGCGCGTGCGTCGCTTCGGCTTGTAGGGCAGGTAGAGGTCCTCCAGTGCGGTGGCGTCCCAGCAGTCGGCGATGCGCTCGCTCAGTTCGTCGGTCAGGCGGCCCTGTTCGGCAATGGTCGAGCGTATGTATTCGCGGCGGCGGACCAGTTCCTTCAGCCGTTCGTGCTGTTCCTGTATGGCGCTCACCTGCACTTCGTCCAGGCCGCCGGTAGCCTCCTTGCGGTAGCGGCTGATGAAGGGGATGGTGGCCCCGTCGTCGAGCAGGCGGACCGTTTGTTCGACCGCATGGCGGGGCAGGTGGAGTTGTTGGGCAATTAGGTCGGTAGGTGTCATGTCTGTGATAGGGATATGAAAGGTAGGGCGGCAGGGTCTGGCGCCACGCCGTCGGCCGGGAGGGCCCGGCGGGCGGTCAGCGCGGCCCAGCCGCGTCGGCCGCGGGCCGCTGGCAGAAATATTGCCAGAGCGGGGCGGCCATGGTGGCCTGTACGATGGCGTTTTCTTCGAGTAGCCGGCGGACTTCCGCCTCCGTCAGCAGGTGGACGACGATATCTTCTGTCGCTTCCAGGTGTTGCCCGCTGACGCGTTCCACTCCTTCCGCCAGAAAACAGTGCGTCAGATTGTTGGTCGCGCTGGCGTTCGGCGACAGGCGGACCAGCAGACGCCACGTGCCCCCGCCGAATCCTGTCTCCTCCAACAGTTCGCGGCGCGCGGCGGCCTCGGGCGAGGCGTCCGTGGGGTCGACAACGCCGGCACAGAGCTCAAAGCACGTGCGTCCCAGCCCGTGGCGGTATTGCCGGATCATAACGAAGCGGCCGTCGCGGGTACGGGCAATGACGTTCACCCAGTCGGGATATTCCAAAACATAGTATTCCGGATTCTCCGTTCCGTTGGGCAGGCGCACGTGGTCGCGGCGGGCGGTGAGCCAGGGCCGGCGGAAAAGGTACTCGCTCTTAAGGACTTCCCATTTCCCGGGATCGTTTTTTTCCATGTTCTAAGGGTTTAGGTTTTGCATCTGTTAATGCAAACTTACACATTATCCGCGAGAATCGGGCGACCGGAGGCCGGGAATGTCGCCGTTTCCCCGCATTTCGGCCCGGGGTGGGCCGGCGTGCTCCCCTGCGGGCCGGCGCTGCGCTTTCGGGCGGAGGGGATGCGTTTTTAGGGCGCCGGCGCCTTGCGACTCGGGGCAAAGCCTTAATTTTGCACCGCGTTGGCGCTCCCCTTATGGCCGTCCGGTCCGCAACCGCGAACCGCCGCGGGGAAAGTAAATCAGAAAGGAACAAATGATAGAAATCGTGTTGTTGATCGTAGCCGGCGGAGCGCTGGGCTACGCGTTGCGGCGCCGCCACTGGTTGCGGTGCATCGAGGGGTCCATTTCGTGGACCGTTTACGTCATGCTGTTTGTGCTGGGCCTGACGGTCGGGGCCAATCCGCTACTGCTCCGACAGTGGGCCGGTATCGGCGGTCAGGCGCTGCTGCTGAGTGTGGCCGGCGTGGCCGGGACTCTGGCGATGGTCTGCCTGCTGGGGCGTTTCATCCGTAACCGGGAGAAGCGGCGATGAAAGGCAGCCTGATGGTTCTGGGCATGTTCGTGGCCGGTTGCGTAGCGGGGCGCTGCTGGGGACCGGCGGAACAGACGCTGGGCGACTTGCACCGGTTGTCGACCTACGTGCTGTACGCACTGATGTTACAGGTGGGGATAAGCATCGGCGGGAACGGGCAGTTCCGCCAGTTGCTGAAACATTTTTCTCCGCGCTGGCTGCTCCTGCCGCTGGCGACGGTGAGCGGAACCCTGGCCTTCTCGGCGCTGGCGGCCTTGGCGTTGAGCCGCTGGTCGGTGGCCGACGTGCTGGCCGTAGGGAGCGGCATGGGGTATTACTCCCTGTCGTCCATCCTTATAGGCCAGCTGAAACTGGAAGATTTGGGGACGCAACTGGCGGCGGAGCTGAGCACCATCGCCCTATTGTCCAACGTGTTCCGCGAGTTGATGGCCCTCGTCGGCGCACCGCTGTTCCGCCGTTGTTTCGGAACGTTGGCGCCGATTGCCGCGGCCGGGGTGACGTCGGTAGACGTGGCGTTGCCCACCATTATCCGGACGTGCGGGCAGCCTATGGCCGCCGTTGCGGTGTTTCATGGCATACTGATCGACGTCAGTGTTCCTTTTCTCGTTTCGTTCTTTTGTCAGTTCTGAGCCTGTGTCCCGCTGCCGCCGGCCGGGCCTGAGGGCGACGCGGCCCGCGCGGCGGAGGCCGCCAGCCGTTGCTTCATCGCCTTGTAACGGGCAATGTAGCGGCGGCGCGAGGCGATGATGCTGTTGCGATAGCCCAGGCAGGTCGTGAAAAAGTAGACGAGGGCCTGCGTCCAGAGGGTGTGCCACTCCGCCGCGGCCTCGACAATCGTTCCTCCCATGTTGTTGATTTTCAGAAAGCCGTTGATGCCCGGCGTAGAGGGGAAGAGGTAGGAGAGTGCTTTCCAGAAGGGCGGGAGCGCGCTCCCCGGCCACGAGACGCCGGAGATGAAGAGCAGGGGCAACGAGGTGAAGACAATGACCATGATGCACGTCTCGCGGTGACGCAGCATGAGCGAAACGGTCATAGCGAAGAAAATGCAGGCCAGCAGATACGGCACGACGAAAAGGGCCAGCTGCGAAGGGGCCCCTATCTGGTTCAGACGGAACAAGTGGGGCACGACGCCGAGCACGTAGACCGAGATGGGGATGTAAACGAGAATGTAGGCAAAGCCTTTTCCCAGAACGATGCGGAGCAGGCCCGTGTAGTGGCGGTTAACGGGCATGAGCTCGCGGAAACGGTTGTGCTCGCGTGCCGTACCGGCCGAAAGCCCAACGCCCAGGAGCAGCGTCTGCTGGATGATGAGGATGAGGACGGCGGGTATGAGGAATGCCGCGAAACCGTCTTGCGGATTGTAGAGGCTTACGGACTCGTAGGCAATGGGATAGACCGTGACGCGGTCCTGCTCGTCGGTGGTGTTGCCGGCCAAGGCCGTCTTGATGCGGGCGTTCATTTCGAGCGAAGCGTCCGTATTGGCCACGAGCAACGCCTTATAATAAAGGAGGCCGCTCATATCGCAATAAATGTTGACCTGGGTCTGCTCGCCCCGCGAAAGGCGGTCGTTGAAATCGCCCGGGATGCGGATAATGCCGTAAGCGTCGCGCTTCTGAATCAGCCTGCGTGCCTCGTCCATGTCCGTACAGTAGGAGACAATCTTAACGTCGGGCGTCGCGTCGACCTTACGCAGGTATTCGCGGCTCCGGGCCGTGTGGCTCTCGTCCACGACAGCGGCGGGCACTTCGCGCACCACCTCGTTCGTGTAAATAAAGCTGTAGACCAGCGGATAGGCCAGCGGGACAAGGATGAAGAAGATGAGGACACCGCTATCCTTGAAAATGCTGCGCAGCTCGTCCTGGAAGATATAGTTCCAGTCCTCGCAGGCCTGTTTCCAGTATGTAGAAAATTTTCGTCTCATGGCGTCAGGGCAGATAAGGAATGGTGAGCAAGGCCTTCTTGAGCCGGCGCAGGACGACGGCGGGCAGCAGGGCGAAAAGCAGTAGCCCGAGCACGTAGGGCCAGGCGTTGAGCAAGGGATAGCCGTCCAGGGCCGAGTTCACGTAGAGCAGGAAGTAGTGGCGCAGGGGGAAGAGCAGGCTCACCCCTTGCAGCGTGGGGTGCATGGCCATGACGGGATACGACATGCCGCAGATGCTGAACGAGATAACTCCCCAGAGCGAGGCGAAGCTAAGGCCGAAGCGCAGCGTGGGTAGCATGGCGTACATGAATACACCCAGCCCCTGGGCGGCGATAACGCCCAGAAACATGATCAGTAGCATCGTGGGCAGGCCGCAATGGCAGGGAAAGTGGAGATAGCCATACAGATAAACGACATATACGGCCCCGACGAGGGAGAATATGACCGTGTGCGGCAGGAGTTTTCCCGCCAGGGCGCGGCTCATGGAACCGTGTCCCAGGCTTAGCCAGTGGCGGGCCGAGCCGCTTTTCACCTCCGTTCCGATACTGTAGACCGTCACGGCGAATATGAAGAGCATCAGCAGGCCCGGGATGATGGTGTTGCTCAAGTAGATGCTGTAATTCAGCCACGGGTTGCTGATGGGGTGCGCCTCGATGACGATGGGCTGGAGGAAGGCCATGGCCTGCCGGTCCGTGGCCCCTTTGGCCAGGAGTACGCTCTGCGTCGCCGCCCCCGAGGCCAGCTCGGCCATGGTCCGCATGTCGCGGTAGAGGAGCGAGCCCGCTATGAGGTAGGAGTAGTTCATGTAGAAGGAAATCCGGGGCTGCTCCTGCCGTTGCGCCTCGCGGGTCGTCCCTTCCGGGATGTAGAAAAATCCGTAAATCTCCCCGCGCTGCACAGCCTTACGGGCGGCGGTCACGTCCGGGTATGTCCCGACGATGTCCGTCATCTGGAAGGCATCGAGATTACGGGCCAGGGTACGCGAAGTAGCGGTGCCGTCGTTGTCCACAAGTCCCACGGGCAGCTCGGTAGGCAGACCGGCCGCCATCAGTGACGTGAAGAAGTAGTAGCAGAACAGCGGGGCCAGTACCATACAGATCCAGTAGACCGGGTTACGGACCAGCCGCCGGACTTTACGCCGGACGATGCGGAAAAAAGCTAACTTTTTTTTCATTCCATAAGGACAGACATGCCCGGCCGCAGCCCGTCGACAGGCTGAACGGGGCTGGCTTTCACTTCAAAGGTTTTCATGTCAAACTGCCCGGTCGTCTTCGTCGCTTTCCAGGCGGCGTAGCTGCCGAGGTCTTTCATGTAGTACACTTTCAGTTTCACGCTCCGGTTGTCGAGTGCGGGAATGACCGCGTCGACCGTCTCCCCGATGCGGAAGCGGTTCAGGCGGTCTTCGCGGACATTGAACGTCACCCACATGTCGTTCATGATGGCCACGTTCATAATGGGAGCGCCGGTGCCGACGAGCTCCCCGATTTGCGGGAATATTTCCGTCACCTCGCCGTCCAGGGGCGCGATGAGCACCGTCTCGTCCAGATAGGCGTCCACCTCGCTCACGGCGCCCTTGGCCTGGTTCACCAGGGCGGCCGCGGCTTCCTTGTCCTCCTTCTCCGCACCGTTACGGGCCATTTCGTACTGCGCGCGGGCCGCTTTCTCGGTCGCGGCGGCTGCGTCGCGTTGCGCCGTGGCCTCGTCAAACTTCTGGGCTGTCATGACGCCCTGTTCGTAGAGCCGCTTCACGCGTTGGTACGATTTTTCGGCAATGTCCAGCCCCGCCTTGGCCTTTTGCCACATTTCGTAGGCTGCGGAGATCTGTTCCTGGCGGGCGCCCTTTTCGGCCTTGCGGTTTTGGGCGGCTGCGGCCGCCTCGGCGGCTTGTGCCTGCGACAGTTTGGCCACGATGTCCGGCGCTTCGAGCAGGGCCAGCGTGTCGCCGGCGCGGACCTTGCTGCCTTCCTTTACCTTGATGGCCAGGATGCGGCCCGGCACCTTGCTCGATACGCGGTATTCATTGACGTCGGCCTGCCCCTGGATGGTGCTTTCTTCGTGGTGGAAGGCAAAGAGGCTTCCGACGGCTACGGCTGCCACCACCGCGACAATGAGCAGTATGGCTGGCAGCAGGTTGGTTTTTCTTTGAGTTGAAGACATATATTTATAGGACTTATTCGGGTGAATGATGGGGTACGGAGTCAGGGCGCAACGCCGATGCCGAGCGTGCCGAGGGCCTTCCGGTAGGCGGCGCGGCTCAGGCGGACGTCTATCTGGGCGTCGATTTTGTCACTGTGGGCCTGGAGCCAGGCCGTCTGGGCCGCCAGCAGGTCGCTCGTCGTGATGACGCCTTCGTGGAAGCCTACGTCGGCGGTCCGCAGGTTCTCTTCCGCCTGCTCCAGGTGGTTGAGGCTGAGCTGCAGCTTCCTGTTGGCCTCGTTCACGCGAAAGGCGGACTGGTGAACTTGTAACTCGATTTTTTCACGGGCATCGGCCAGGCGCAGGGCCGCAATATTGGCGTCGGCCTTGGCCGCACGCACCTTGTATTTTCCCTCTCCCCAATTCCAGATGGGCACTTGGAGCGTCAGCCCGACGGCCCATGTGCCGCGGAAGCGCGTCTCGAAGCCGTTCGTCAGCGACGGGTTCGTCGTGAGGTAGCCGCCGACCAGGGCCAGCTGGGGCAGGAAGGCGGAACGCTCGATGCGGACTTTCTCCTCGTACATGTTTTGGGCGATTTCCAGCTGGTTGAGCTCCGGCCGGTTGCCGAAGGCCGTGGCCGTGTCGGCCTCGGCGTCGGTCGCGAGGATCGGCAGGTCGGCCAGCTCCTCGTCGGCCAGGCGGAGCGGCGTGTCGATGGGTAGCCCGCAGATTTGGCAGAGCAGCATGCGCGAGAGGGTGAGGCCGTCGTCCACCTTGGTCAGCGTCATTTCCGCCTCGTTCAGCTTCACGCTGACCGAGAGGGCGTTGGCCTTGGTCGCGACGCCTTCGGCCACCATCTTTTGCACGTCGCTGTCGAGCTGTTTCAGCAGGTCGCGGTACTGGCGCGCCAGCTTCTGCTTGTTGGTCAGGGAGACCACCTGCCAGTAGGCTTCGTCCGTGCTGAGGACAACGGCCTGCTCGTCGGCGCGGAGCTGTTCGCCCGCCAGGGTTTCGGCGTAGCGCGTAATGCGGTCGTAGGCGCGGATTTTACCTCCCATGTAGAGCGGCTGGGTGAGCATGATGGCCCCTATGGTGAGGTTGCGCGTGTCCGTATGGAAGGCGTCGACAAGGCTGTTCCCCATCTCGTTGATGGCTTCGCCGAGCTGGGGCAGGTAGGAGCCCGCCGCCTGGACCAGCGGGGCCAGGTCCGGATAGGTTTGCAGGATTTGTCCGGCTATTTCCCCGGCCTGCCCGGTTAGGGTGGTGCCGAGCGACCCTAGTGCGCCCTTCTGCTCGTTGCTAAGCAGGGAGATTTCCTTGCCCGTGCGCATGTAGCTGGCCGTAAGCGAGACCTTGGGCAGATAGTTCGTGTGGGCTGCCTGCCGCTCGGCGGTGGCCTTTTCGCCTTGGGTCCGGCTGATGGAGAGCGTCTTGTTGTTGGCCAGCGCCAGGCGGCGGCAGCTGTCGAGCGAGAGCGTCTGTCCGGACAATGGGAGCGCCGCCAGTGCGCAAAGCCCCAGAGCAAGGAGCAGGTGCCGTAAAGTTTTTTCCATATGCAAGTTATCTAAACTTCCCCTCGGTGGGGATTAATGAACAAAGATACGTTTTCCCGGCTTACGGGAACGCGAAAAACCGAAAAATGGAACAATCCTTCCGACCAGTCGGGGAACGATTGTGCGGCATGCACGGTCCGGTCCGCTATGGCCGCCCCACAGGGCGCGCGTCGAGGACCGGGCAAGGACCGGACTGCGCGCCGTGCCCCTATGCCCCGTTTTTCGAGGACCTGTTCCCGCAACTACGGGGCTAAGCCCCGTAGCGACGGGCCTTAGCCCCGTAAAAACTGGCCTTAGGCCCGTGTCTCGCGGCATAAGCCGGGCAGGCCTGCACCTGCGTCGGAGGACCGGACCGCTTGGTCCGCTTCCGGCAGTCTCTAAGCGCCCTGGCAGGAGAAAATGGATTTTTTGCACAGACGTAAGGGCCGGCGTGCAGAGTTGAGGTCCCCGAATTGTAAACTTTCTGTTACATCCTTTTCAAAAGGACGAAATCTTTCTGCCATGCTGTTGGCGTGAAAAATAAATTAGTATTTTTGCAGCGTTTTTTGGATGTCATGATGGAAGAGACTAAGATATTCAAAATAGATATAGAGCAAGTGGTGCGCGACAAGGCTGGGGCCAAGGCGGACCATATCCCGCAGTTTGTAATATCTTGGCTCAAGCGCATCATTCACCAGGATGAAATCAACGTCTTCCTGGAAAAGGAAGGCGACAAGCAGGGCATTCCCTGGCTGGACGATTGCGTGAAGTTTCTCGATATGAAGCTGGAGGTGCAAGGTAGGGAGAACTTGCCCGACGCCTCCGACGGCCGCCGCTACACGTTCGTGAGCAACCACCCCCTCGGAGGTCAGGACGGCGTGGCGCTGGGCGCGCTGCTCGGCCACCATTACGATGGCCACGTGAAGTATCTGGTGAACGACATCCTCATGAACCTGCACGGCCTGGCCCCGCTCTGCATTCCTATTAATAAGGTGGGCGCCCAGAGCCGTAACTTCCCGGCCATGGTGGAAGCGAGCTTTCACGGCGATGACCATATCATCATGTTCCCGGCCGGGCTCTGCTCGCGCCGCATTAACGGGCAGGTGCGCGACCTGCCTTGGTCCAAGACCTTTATTACGAAAAGCGTCGAGACGCAGCGCGACGTCGTGCCGATTCACTTTGGCGGACACAATTCCCGCTTTTTCTATCGCCTGGCCAACTGGAGCAAGCGCTTGGGCGTGAAGTTCAACATCGCCATGCTTTTTCTGGTGGACGAAATGTTTAAGAACCGCAGCAAGACGTTTACGGTGAAGGTGGGAAAACCGATACCCTGGCAGACGTTTGACCGCTCGCGCAAACCGGCCGACTGGGCCGCCTATGTGCGGGGCATAGTCTACGAGTTGTAATCATTAACGCAAAACGGCTCCGGACCTTTTCGGGCCGTTTGACTAATTATATGGAAGAAATCATAAAGCCAGTCAGTCGCGACATTCTTAAGGCCGAACTGACGCCGGAGCGTTACCTGCGCTCTACGAATAAGAGCAACAACGAGATTTATATTGTCACTTACCAGCAAGCCCCCAACGTGGTGCGCGAGATAGGGCGGTTGCGCGAAATCGCCTTCCGCGCGGCCGGCGGCGGTACGGGCAAGGCGCTCGACCTCGACGACTTCGACGTCTGCGACCATCCCTACTATCAACTGGTTGTATGGTGCCCCGAGACGGAAGAAATTCTGGGCGGATACCGCTTCCTGCCGGGTTCGGAGATAACGTTCGACGAGACGGGGCAGCCGCGTCTGGCAACAGGGCACATGTTCCACTTTTCCGACGAATTTCTGAAACATTACATCCGCGACACGGTGGAGCTGGGCCGCTCGTTCGTGACGCTCGAATATCAGAGCACGCGCGAAGTGCGCAAGAGCCTGTTCGCCCTCGACAACCTGTGGGACGGGCTGGGCGCCTTGACGGTAATCATTCCCGGCTTGAAGTATTTCTTCGGAAAGATGACGATGTACCCGTCCTTCAACCGGCAGGCACGCGACATGATTCTCTATTTCCTCAACAAGCACTTCGGGGACAAGGAACACTTGGTCTGGCCCGTCGAACCGCTTCATTGGGAAATGGACGAGGCCGTGTTGCAACGCCTTTTCCACGAGGATTCCTTCCGCGAGGACTACCGCATCCTGAATACGGAGGTGAGAAAAGTGGGCTACAACATCCCGCCCCTGGTCAACGCCTACATGGGACTGAGTCCCACGATGCGCGTGTTCGGTACGGCCATCAATCACGAGTTCGGCAATGTGGAGGAGACGGGCATACTGATTGCGGTAGACGAGATACTGGAAGAAAAACGCATGCGTCACATCGACTCCTTTGTGGAAGAGCACCCGGATTGCGTGGATGCGTTTGACGATTTGTTCATTAACCGCTCGAAGTAAGGATTAAGCGATTCGGTTCGCTGCACTTTTCTTTCACGGCGCCGGAAAAGCGGCAACGCCTCTTCTCCATAGGGCGGACGGTTCGCTTTCCGGGCGGCGCGTTCGGCCTCAGGTTCCGGAAGGCGCTGGACTTTAGAGCTTTCACACAGCGGACAGTAGGCGTAGCGAAGGATTTTATCACAATATTTACAGTAAAGGCGGGACAAGGGCCAACTTGTCCCGCCTTTACTGTGCCGGTAAACGGCTGGCGATTTACAACTTGCGGAAAAATCGCGCGGCTGAAGATGCGGATGCCTGCAAGTAGTATGTGGCAGTCCGGGCTTATTCCTGGACTTCTTCAAACAGGTCCTTTCCAACACCGCAGAGGGGGCAAACCCAGTCTGCCGGCAGGTCTTCAAAGGCTGTACCGGGGGCGATGCCGTTCTCGGGGTCTCCTTTTTCTGGATCGTAGACCCAGTCGCACACGGTGCAATAGTACTTTTTCATGTCGTGAGATTTTTGTGATAAATATTATAGGAAAAATGAATCCTGGTAACACGGTCCGGCGCCCGCCAGGCGCTGTTCCACCTTCGCCCAGTTGACGATGTCCTTCATGGCCTTCACGTAGTCGGCACGCCGGTTGCGGTAGTCAATGTAATAGGCATGTTCCCAGACGTCAATAGTAAGGAGCGGACGGAGCCCCTGCGTGAGCGGGCAGTCGGCGTTCTGCGTAGTGCAGACGGAGAGCTTGCCTTTCGCGTCCTCGACCAGCCAGGCCCAACCCGAGCCGAAGAGCCCCGTGGCCGCCGCATTGAACTGATTGCGGAACTCTTCCACAGAGGAAAAGTCTTTTTCAATGCGCGTCGCCAGTTCGCGCGACATTTCTGTGGGCGTCGGAGTGAGGCTTTCAAAATAGAAGGTGTGGTTCCAGACTTGGGCAGCGTTGTTGAATACAGCCCCGCTGGCCTTGCAGATAATTTCTTCCAGCTCCATGCCCTCGTAGAGCGTGCCTTCGGTTAGCCGGTTCAGATTGTCGATGTAAGTTTGCAGATGCTTGCCGTAGTGGAAATTGAGCGTTTCCTCGCTCAGCACAGGGGCAAGCGCTTGCTTAGGGTAGGGCAATACGGGCATTTCGTATTTCATAAGCGATATTTTTTAGCGTTCCCTATGTGAAAGATACATTGCCAAAGTTAGCGATTACGCATGGCTTGAGCAAATATTTAGGAAGAAATGAGGGATAAATAGGAAGAAATGGCCAAAGTTTGAGAATAAGTGTTGTCTGTTGGAACATTAATCCAAAAATATTTTTCCGAAAGAATAAACCGCCGATGCGGCACGCACCTTTTCCACGGCCAGTTCCCGGAGAAAAAATATAAACTTTTTTTGACGTAGTTTATATCTTGGAAATCATGCCGATAGCAGCCGTTTCCACGCCGATACGGAAAACATCTTTCAAAAAAGTTGGATAAAAGTTTGGGTTGTTAGGGTAAAAGTTAGTACTTTTGCACTCGCTAAGCCGGGGAGCCCTGGTGAAGCGGAAAAGAGATCTTTGAAAAGAATTCCATACAGAGAGAGACAATCGGAAGGTTCGCACGAAGCGTCGCCGGCAGGAATGCCGGCGGGAAAGCGTTGAAGAGAACAAAAGAAAAAGCAAAGAATAATACAATGTAGAGTTTGATCCTGGCTCAGG
>OHIY01000105.1_pt1 | contig 52007 bp, 47 predicted proteins | sample 1568351 | NCBI WGS metagenome assembly OHIY01 (sample SAMEA3879547, study PRJEB24766) | human gut metagenome | biome: human-associated habitat; feature: feces | place: USA | collected 1985/1987 | reverse complement strand
ATATTACAGAAAGGACAAACAATAAAAACTCATATTTATGGAAGTAAACAATAAAACGGCTCCCGTTACGGGACAACAGGACCAGAATACCATATCACTGGATTTAATGAACCGCATGAAATTGCATGGCATGGCGGAGGCTTTCAGGGAAAGTCTTGCCGGCACCACCCCGCAATCCATGACTGCGGACACGTTCCTTTCCATGCTCCTTGCACGCGAATGGGACTATCGTGCACAGGCTGCCATTGCACGGCTTACCAAGAATGCGGCATTCCGCTACAAGGCCTATGTTGAACAGATTGACTATGCCACGAACCGGGGACTGGACCGCAACCAGATGGAACGTCTCGCCACCCTTGATTTTGTGCACAAGGCGCAGAACCTTTTCATCACCGGTTCTTCAGGAACAGGGAAAAGCTATCTGGCCTGTGCCATCGGCCACGAGGCATGCAAAAGGGGATTCCGGACCTTCTATGCCAATGCCCCGAAACTGCTCGGCGCGCTGAAAGTCGCCAAGGTCAAAGGTACACTTGAAACGGAACTCAAGAAGATTGAGCGATGCCAGCTGCTCATCCTTGACGACCTGTTCATCGTGCCTCTTGATGCCAAGGAGCGTCCCATACTGCTTGAAATCATCGAGGACAGGCATGAACGGAAATCCATCATCATCACATCGCAGTACCCCTCCTCCAACTGGTACGACATGGTAGGTGACCCGACAATAGCCGATGCAATCCTTGACCGTATCATACATACGGCTCATACCATAGAGTTATATGGTGAAAGCATGCGAAAGTTAAGGTCTAAGAAAAACGAGAATTTTTAAAAGGGTAAAATAAAATTGACCCCCAACACCAGGACTTTAAAGGGTCAATCATATTGTAGCCAAAGGTGGGCAAATCCTGTTTGGCCAAGAGGGTCAAAGTCGCGTGGCTTTTCCAGACAGAACGGATACGGAGATAAAGAGTTATGGTTTCACATGCAGAAAACACCAAACGCATTGCCAAGAATACACTGATGCTTTACGTGCGCCTGATGTTTGGCATGGTTGTGGCGCTTTATACGTCGCGCGTTGTGCTGAACACCCTGGGAGTTGTAGATTATGGCATCTACAACGTTGTGGGAGGCTTCGTGGCCATGTTCTCCATGATTTCAGGATCTCTGTCGTCCGCCGTCAGTCGTTTCCTGACTTTCGAGTTGGGACGGGGAGACATGGAGCGGTTGAAGATAACGTTTGCGACGTCGTTGTTGATTCATGTCACATTGGCATTTATAGTCCTGATACTTGCCGAGACCCTTGGCTTGTGGTTCCTCAATCACCAGTTGACCGTACCCGCTGACCGGCTCTATGCCGCGAATTGGGTTTTTCAGGCATCGGTCATTAGTTTTATGTTTAGTTTATTCTGCGTGCCTTTCAATGCTTCTATCACTTCGCACGAACGAATGACCGCCTTCGCATATATTGGAATCCTGGACACTGTGCTAAAATTGCTCATTGTATTGTTTATTGCCTATTCGCCCTTTCATTTCGATCGATTGATTGTTTACGCACTGTTGCTCGTGGTAGTCAGTGTGTCTTTGCAGGGAGTATATTTATGGTATTGCCGCAAACATTTTGAGGAATGTCGATTCCGGTTCAGTTTCAATAAAAAATGTTGGAAGGAGATGAGTGCCTTTGCCGGTTGGAATTTTATTGGTTGCTCGGCAGCCTTGTTAAAAGATCAGGGCGTAAACATTTTGCTGAATTTGTTTGTTGGTCCGATTCTTAATGCGGCGCGGGGAATTGCAGCTTCTGTTAACACGGCAGTAAGTGCATTTGCCGGAAATTTCATGACCGCGTTGAATCCCCAGATAACGAAATCGTATGCGGCCGATGATAGGGCTTATACCTTTTCGTTGGTAGAACGTGGGTCTCGATTCTCTTTTTATATTTTATGGATGCTGGCGTTACCGATTTTGTTTGAGACAGACTTCATCCTGACTTTGTGGCTTAAACAGTATCCGGAGCATACTGTGAACTTTGTACGTCTCATATTGATTCTGACTTTGTGTGATATTCTATCCAATACCTTAATCACTCTTCAGAATGCGACGGGACGGATTCGTAATTACCAAATAGCAGTTGGTGGGCTCTTGATGCTGAATTTTCCGCTGTCGTATGTCTGTCTGGCGGCAGGACTTCCGCCCGAGTCAACATATGTGGTGGCTATCGGAGTGTCCTTGGGCTGCCTTTTTCTCCGGCTCATTTTCTTGCGCAGAATGGTCGGAATATCAATTGTCGGATTCTTAAAACGCGTTGTACTAAATGTCATTGCAGTTTCAGCGGCTGCGGTTGTTTTTCCATTGTTGCTATTACAAATTTTTACAGCTGACGGATGGGTACGTTTTGTGGTAATGGTTGTTGTTTGTGTCCTATGTAGCGGCTTGTCTATTTGTATGTTGGGATGTACGAAAACAGAGCGGCAGTTTATTTTTCAGAAAATCCATGTTAGGAACATAATTCAGTCAAGATGATTCAGATTACCAATAAAGCGGATTGTCCTAGAAAGAGGATTTGGAAGGTTCTCTTTGTCCAGAAGAGGAAAATCAATTGTGAATAAATTGCGATTTATGCCGTAAGGTTTGCTTGGTGTTTCATCCTGCATTTGTTGCGCAAACCGCAAGAAGTGCTTATCGTAAAAAATCCATACGGTGAGGTGCGCTTGAAAAAGTTCTTGCGAGAGGTTTTTACGTAGAAGGTGGAAAAGTCTCGGAAATGGGAGTGTCGTTTTCTCCGCGCGATTTGACGAGCTGTCAAATGTTGTTTTTGGCTTTACTGGAATAAAAAATGATTATTAGCTTTCCATGGAGGCAAGTATGAACATAGCTGTGAGTGCTACAGCGATGTAGAGGCAAAGTAGTTTTTGCAAAGTGTTCGGGTCGTGAGGTTTACAGGAACGTCTGCAAAATATCTGGATTGAAAAACTTTCAATGCGGGATGTACGTCTCCGCAATTCAAATCTACTACAGATGGCGCTTAATTTCGTTATTCCCAGTAGAATTTTTCGAAGGTGTTAAAATTCAAAATAATAAAATCCATCGCACAGTTTTTCGTACGTCAATAGGTAGTTCTTCTGCTATCTTTATCATTAAATGCGGCGTAAATATTTATTTATGAGAATTGCAATTTTGACATTAGCTTTATATAATAACTTTGGTGGGATTCTGCAATGTTTCGCTTTGCAGACGGTATTGCGTAGATTAGGACATGAAGTTACTGTCTTAAAACTGTCTACTAAAAGGATTGAGTGGCATGTTCGTTTGGCTCTTTTTATAAAAAGGCTTATTAAATTCTTAATAAAAAGAGAATCAATATTTTATGGTTCTATGACCGAAGAAGAAATACTTAGTATGAACACCCAAAAATTTGTTAGAAAGCATATTTATATGAGGATTGTTAAAGATTGGTCACAATTGAAAGAGAACGAATACGATGCTTTTGTAGTGGGTAGTGATCAAGTATGGCGCCCTATGTATTTCGGAAATCCGATAACAAATGCTTATTTAGGTTTTGCGAAAGATTGGATTTCAATCAAGCGTGTTGCATATGCCGCTTCATTTGGGACAGATGAATGGGAATATACGCCCAAAGAAACAACTGATTGTGCTTCGTTACTGAGAAAGTTTGATGCGGTATCGGTACGTGAAAGCTCTGGTGTAAAATTATGCAAAGAACATTTTGGTGTAAACGCTGTTTGTCTGTTGGATCCTACCTTGTTATTAACTAAGAACGACTATTTGTCTATATTGGAAGTCGCTAATTCTCCAGTTCACAATGGTGGGTTATTTTATTATATATTAGACGAAACAAACGAGAAGATGCAATTTGTTCAAAAAATAGCAAATCAGAATAATTGGAAACCATATAGAGCAAATAATTGTGAAGCGGAAAAACCGGTATATTTTGAAAGACGGATACAAAAACCAGTTGAGCCATGGATTGCGGGTTTCCGCGATGCGCAATTTGTTGTGACAGATTCGTTTCATGGCTGTGTTTTTTCTATTTTGTTCAATAAGTCTTTTGTTGTGATAGGTAATCAGAAGAGGGGCATGGCTCGTTTTTATTCTTTATTGTCATTATTCCATTTGGAAAATCGTTTAATCTCTTTGGAACAACTTGATGATTATAAGGATTCGCAGATAGATTGGGGAATGGTCAATCGTATTCTTGAACAAGAACGTGTAAAAGCTTTCGACTTCTTGAAATCATTAGCCTAAATAGTAAATTCAAAGGTGGCGTAGAACCTTTGGAATCCTTGGAATAAAACGTATATATTGCTGTAGTTCAATTTATTCATTTAAATACCAATGAAATCTCCAAAGATTTCAGTTATAATTCCCGTATATAATACGGAGGAATATGTAGGAAAGTGCATTCAAAGTATTCTCGAACAGAATTTTATAGACTTTGAGTTATTATTGATAGATGATGGTAGTGCTGATCGCTCTGGAGAAATTTGTGACGAATATGCCAAGCGTGACAAGCGTATTATAGTTTTTCATCAAGAAAATGGTGGGGTAACAAGTGCTCGAAGGTGTGGGGTATTACATGCTAGTGGTGAATTTATTACCTTCGTAGATTCAGATGATAGGCTTACGCCGGACGCACTTGCCACGTTAATTGCTAAGATGAAAGACGGTATAGATGTAGTGATTAGTTCCATGTTGGTGGAGGAAGTTATCACAGGGGAAGAATTATTAAAACGTTTGTTAGTGATTAGTATTCCTGTTGTTCTTTGGGGGAAATTATATAGGAAAACTCTTTTTGAGTCAGATGATGTGATGGATATTAAGAGAGAGATTTGTGTGGGAGAAGATTTTTTGATGAATATAAAACTCGCTACGCGAGTTAATACTGCTTATTTGTTGCCGAAAAAAGTTTATTTTTATAGAACAAATTTACAATCTGTATCTCATACATGGCACGATACTTTAGAATATGAAAAAATGCTTGTTTCAGAAGTTGAAAAAGCAATAGAGAATGTAAAAATAGAAAATATTAATTGTGCGTTTTACAAATTCCAACTTCAAAGGTTGGACATGTTGATACAAAGTGGAGCTAATTTTTCTTATAATTCAGACTGGATTAGGCAATTGAGGAAAGATAGATGGAAATATCCTCTTTGCAGACGGGAGAAGATTGTTATTCATTTGACAAATTTGACTATGTCCCGTTGGATTTTAGAAAAGGAGAAGAAGATAATGAAACCATTGTCTTGTATTAAGCGTAAACTATTAGGGAATAAACGTTGATTTATGACAAAGAGTAATTACGAATATTTAAAGAATGGCTTATCCGGAATTATTAGAGCGAAAAACGAAGCTCGATTTATTGGAGGATGTATTGACTCTTGTGTAAATGCCTTGGATGAGTTAATAGTAGTTTATAATGATTGTACCGACGATACTCCAGCGATTCTTGAGCAAAAGCAAAAGCAATACCCAGATAAGATAAAATTATATCCGTTTAATCATCACGTACTCGCATATAATCTTACTCCGGAAGAGTTCGAGTACGCTAAAAATTTACCGGAGGATTCTTTACGTTTGCACAGTACGCAGTGTAATTATGGATTGTCTAAAGTTACTTACAAGTATGCGCTGAAGATAGACCCAGATCAATTATATTTTACGGATGAGCTAAGTAAGTGGCGTGATATATGTCATGAAGGTCGAACATACAGGTGGAATGTTCGTTGTGTCTGTGGCTGTCTGTTTTCGACCTATATTTCTGTATATAGAAAGTTTTCGACAATAGTCGGTCGGCCAATTCTGTGGATGTTGCCGACATTCTTGGTGAATCTGTGCAAGAAATCATATTCTTATTATGCAAAGCTGAAATTGTTGAATGGTAGTGGTTGTATCGCTTTGTCTGGGGTAAATGTCTTTTGGGATTCTCAATGGTATGTTCCTTTTGATGGAATTAATGTTCATCCACCATATAATGGGGCTGGCGACACTCTCATATTTAGAGTTTCTGAAAAAACATACTATTCCAAACTAATTGCCTCTCCTACATATATTGTGGAAAGATTTCATTGTCCTTTTAAAATGATGTTTGCTGGCCCGATGTGGTTTCACCTTCATGCAAATAAGGAAAATTGCTGGGAGAAAGTTAAGAAAGTAAAAGATGAATACCCAGATCGATTTGTGCCCATTAAGAATTTTGTCTTGATGTCTTATAGAGCCGTGCATAATCGTATGGATAAGAAAGCTCATTCATTATTTCAACGTATTTGGTTTGCTATTGTACACAAGATGGGAGCAAGGATGATTGAACGTCATATTAGTCAGCTAATTGCCTTGGGGGAGAGAAGCGTGACCAAAGAATAATACTAAATCCAGTGTTGCTTGGGAACATATAGTATTATGATTGTCTAATTTGCTAAAATTGCAGCTTTTGATTGAGAGCTACATTTGGCGTACGTTAAATTCCTTGTATCATAATAAGACAAGTCGAAAAGAACGTATGAGAATTATTTCTTCATTGGATATGTCAAAACTCAGGTATGATGGTAATATTAGTGATAGAAAAAGTAAGTACTTGAAGTTTTTATTAAAACATAAAATGTTTTATCTGTATGATGCTTTGAGAATGGGAGGGGCAATTTTAAGAGGAAAATGAATGGGGAGTCTCTTCTTTAGTTATAATTACATGCAGTAATAACGTATTATTTAGAAATGAAGTAAAAATGAGAAGGCTTTACGATTTTCTTATAGTGGGCTCTGGCTTGTTTGGTGCAACCTTTGCCTATTACGCAAAAAAGGCAGGGAAGAAATGTCTTGTGATAGATAAACGTCCGCATTTGGGCGGGAATGTTTATTGTGAAAATGTTGATGGGATAAACGTTCATAAGTATGGAGCGCATATTTTCCATACTTCCGACGAAAAAGTCTGGAACTTTGTCAACTCCATCGTGGAATTTAATCGCTATACGAACTCGCCAATTGCAAATTATCAAGGGGAGTTATATAATTTACCTTTTAATATGAATACGTTCCACCAGATGTGGGGCGTTGCGACACCGGCAGAGGCACAAGCCGTGATAGAGGAACAGCGGGAGGAGGCTTTGAGGGCTTTGCAGGGAAGAGAACCTGCCAATCTTGAGGAACAAGCCTTAACGCTTGTAGGTCGGGATATCTATGAAAAGTTGATTAAGGGATATACGGAAAAGCAATGGGGACGGAAGTGTACTGAATTGCCGGCTTTTATAATTCGTCGGTTGCCGGTGAGACTGGTGTATGATAATAACTATTTTAACGATAATTTTCAAGGCATACCTGTCGGCGGATATAATCGTTTGATTGATGGCTTGTTGGAAGGTATAGAAACGAAAACAAATGTTGACTTCTTTCGAGAACGGAAGTATTGGGAAGGGCAGGCCACAAGAATTGTTTTTACCGGCAAGATTGACGAGTATTTCGATTATTGTTATGGCAAATTGGCCTATCGTACTGTTCGGTTTGAAGAGGAACATCTGAATGTTCCCAATTTCCAAGGCAACGCAGTCGTAAACTATACAGATAGGCAGGTGCCCTATACGCGTATTATAGAACATAAGCATTTTGAGATGTTCGGGCAAACGGTGTATGATTGTTCCCATACGGTTATCAGTCGCGAGTTTTCAACAGAATGGACGGAAGGCATGGAACCTTATTACCCTGTAAATGATGAGGAGAATAATCGTTTATATGCCCGTTATAAGGAACTGTCCTTACAAGTACCGCAAGTAATATTCGGCGGTCGCTTGGCTGAATACAAGTATTATGATATGGCGCCGGTTATCGCGTCTGCGATGAAGTGTTTTTCTCGGATTAATTCGGATTTAAACACTTTGTCAATATAAAAAGAGAATAGTGAAGTATTGATTATAGCCTTTTTGTAAGGGCATCGGTCCTCAATAATAAACACGCTGTATTGAAGAAGTAAGGAAATGTATAAGAATTATAAGATTGTAGTTAATACGGCTGCTGGCCGTCGGCGTTATATGCAATATCTGATTCCTTATGTTGTGGCTTGTGATATTGTAGACCGCTACGACATCTGGGTCAATACGCATAATGGCGCAGACATAGAGTTCTTTCAACAGCTGGCTACCAAATTTTCTAAGGTGAATTTGGTATGGCAACCTGACGGTATTGTAAATGGTAATGCCAGTATAAATGCGTTCTATAAGGATTGCACGGAGGAGGATACAATTTACTTTAAGTTGGATGACGACGTGGTGTGGATGGAGCCAGCGGCAATTGAAAAAATGGTCAAGTTCCGAGTCGACAATCCACAATACTTCCTTGTTACGCCGTTGGTTATTAACAATTCGCTGGCAACGTATTTGTTGCAAGTGGGCGGGAAAATCGAGTTGGACGATTATTATCAGGCCAATGCCAGCCATCAGGTCTTGTGGAGAAGTGGTAATTTTGCACAGGAATTGCATTCGTGGTTTATTGAGAAATATTTAAAGACGAAGCGATGGGCGTCACTTCACGTGGGGAAGAAAGAAATGGGAATGACGCGTTTTTCAATTAATGCGGTCCTTTGGTTTGGTAGTGAAATGAAAAAGTTTGGCGGATTGGTTCCTGGAGATGACGAGGAGTTCCTTTCCTGCATTTATCCAACACGTCAAGGCATGTCGAATGCGTGGAATGGCGATGTTATTGTAGCTCATTTCGCTTTCTTTACTCAGCGGGCAGCGTTAGACAAGATGGGAATTTTGGAGCAGTATGGTGCTATGAATGAGGCAGAGTGGCATGAGAATGAACGGCAGGCCGTGATATACGATACTATTCAGCAAATAATGAAAGATGTACAGGCACGAGAGCCGGAATTACTCGGGCGCCCGTCGCCATACAGGCGCGTAGAACTTAAAAAAGGTTGGAAGCAGGTCGTGAAGAAATATATTCCAGAAGCAATACTTGCATTCCGTACCTATATGAATGATCGTCGAGACAGGAGCGGATACATTGTTAAGTAATATCAGAGTGATGGATAAGATACTTACGATTATTATTCCTACCTATAATATGGAAGATTTCCTTCCATATTGCCTTGATTCGCTTTTAATAAAGGAAGGAGCGGACGCGCTGGAGGTATTGATAATTAACGACGGCAGTAAAGACTCTTCTTCTGAAATCGCGCGTGAATATGAACGTCGATACCCCGATACGTTCAGGGTAATAGATAAGGAGAATGGTAACTATGGTTCGTGCGTTAACCGCGGGCTAAAAGAAGCCCGTGGGAAATATGTTAAAGTTTTGGACGCGGACGACAGTTTTGAGACGGATAATTTCCAACGATTCTTACTATTTCTGGGTAAGAGTGACGCGGATTTAGTTTTGTCTGATTTTAATGTTGTTGATACGAACAGAACGGTCCGGAAAACTATTCGGTATGATTGGGGGAGTAAGACAAAGTTCTGTTTGGAGGACATTTGTACGACACGGCCGTTCAAGTATATGCAAATGCACGCAGTGGCGTATAAGCTCGACATTTTGAGGACTTTGGATTATCATCAAACAGAAGGTATCTCTTATACCGATCAACAGTGGATTTTCTTGCCGATGATTGCCGTGAAGAATGTCTCCCGCTTTGCGCTTCCTGTTTATAATTATCTTGTTGGCAGAGCAGGACAAAGCATTCGTCTGTCCGATAAGTTGAAAGTGATTGCTCAAATCGGTCCCTGCGTTTTGGATATGGCGAGAGGTTATGAGTGTCATAAGTCGAAATTTGAGGGAAGACCCATACAGGATTATCTTTATGCCCGCATAATCCCATTGCTGAAAGGCGTATATGTAGATGCCTGGCAAATATATGGCGAACCAGCGAAAAAACTTTTATCTGATTTCGACTGCCGGCTTCAGCAAGTCAGTCCCGAGTTCTATAATTATATAGGAAAGCCCGAGGTTAGTTCGTTTATGGGATTTGAGTATATCCGATATTGGAGGAAACATCATAATCTGAATGCCCTCCTGGTCAAATTGTGTAGTAAGGCTTACGTGCTTCAACAAGATTTGCGCCGTTCTACTCAAAAAGATGATATGGCTGTTCCCGGAGCATTTTGATTATGATGAAAGTTTCTGTAATAGTACCTATATATAAGGTAGAGCAGTTCATCACGAAGTGTGCCGAGTCACTTCTCGCGCAGACATTGGAAGATATTGAACTGATTTTTGTGGATGATGCTTCTCCCGACAGGAGCGTGGATTTGTTGCAGGCATGTTTGGACGCGCATCCGGAGTGGAAGGATCGCGTAAAAATTCTACGGCACGAGTGCAATAAAGGATTGCCCGCGGCGCGTAATTCTGGTTTGTCCGTAGCATCCGGGGAATATGTATTCCATTGTGACAGTGATGATTTTGTTGAGCCGGATATGCTGGAGTCGCTTTATGGCTATGCTAAAGACAGGCAGGCGGATATTGTTTGGTGTGATTGGTGGCTCTCGTTCAAACATAATGAGCGCTATATGTCGCAACCCAATTATGGTACGCCGCAAGAAGCCGTTCGAGGGATGTTGAGTGGGGCAATGAAGTTTACCGTGTGGAACAAACTCGTAAAGCGCAGCCTTTATCAGACGAATGCGATAACTTTTCCGGCTGGGTACGGAATGGGTGAGGACATGACAATGATAATGCTTTTTGCCTGTGCGACTAAAGTGGCGTATTTGCCCAAGGCATTTTATCATTACGTGAAACTGAATACCGGCTCGTTTACACAAACCTATACCGAGCGTCATAGTACGGAATTACAGTATAACGTTCAGCGGATTTCTGATTTCCTTTATACACGGTTTGGCGATGAGTTAGAACAATATGTCGCCTTTCTTAAATTAGATGTAAAGTTCCCGTTCTTGATTAGTGCAAGTCGGAAGAAGTATCGAATGTGGAAAGAGTGGTACCCGGAGGCTAATCAATACATCCTACGAAATAAGTCTATTTCGTTTCGTAGTCGCTTTATACAGTGGTGCGCATGGAAGGGCCAGTTCTGGGTGGTCTGGCTTTACTATATATTCGTGCAGAAAATAGTTTATGGATTGATTTATAGATAAGAATATGTATTCAATAGTTTTGATTATTCCATATTTCGGGCATTTTAGAAAGGACAACGCATTTTGGCTGAAAAGTGTAGAAAAGAATCCAACGGTCAATTTCCTGATATTGACGGATCAAACTCTTCCCATCGTGCCCCCTAATGTGAAGGTTGTTCACATGTCATTCAAGGATTGTGTAAATCTGCTTCAGAATAAATTAGATTGCGATATATCTGCGTTGCATCCATATAAATTATGCGATTTAAAACCTGCTTATGGATATTTATTTCAAGAATATATTAAAGGGTATGATTTTTGGGGGCATTGTGATACCGATTTGATATTTGGTAATATCAGGCATTTCATTACGGATGATATTTTGAAAAATAAAGATCGGATATTAACAAGAGGCCATTTTACTCTTTATCGGAATGTTCCGAGTGTGAATGAAACTTTTAAAAAGGCATCCCCTTCATATAAAATTGTATTTCCGTCTGAATTAGTTTTTCATTATGACGAGCATCCAGGTACGGGAAAATACTGGTTTGAAAATAGAAGCTCACGATTGTATGATGAAATTATATTTGACGACTTAAATTGGCATCAATATCTGTTTGTAGACGTACATAAATACTCGACATTAGATAAAAACAGAAAATATTTTATATATTCGTATGAGGATGGTCGGTTGTTTAGATGTTTCTGGGAGAAGGATCATGTCGGACGTGAAGAAATAATGTATGTACATTTCCAGAAAAGGAATGTAGAGAAAAGTACTACGCCGGCTGATTATTTTACGATAATACCAAACAGATATATTCCTTATGTCAAAAATTTGAATTATGATTTTCTGAAAAGGAATGTCCGAAATAACTATTTGTATATTCTATTCCATTTTATTTCAGTGAAATGGGGTAGCCTCAAGCGTAAAAAGCAGCTGTGGAAAAAGAAATTTTTATGTAGTAAGTAATGAAGGCATATATTACATTACTTTCAAATGAAAAATATTTGCCGGGCGTAGTTGTTCTGCACAAGTCGCTGCGGGCCGTCGGCGCACGTTATCCGTTATATTGTGCCTTAACTCTTTCCGTAAGTGAAAAGACAGAGCGGATTTTGGTCGAACAGGGGATTACCTGTATTCGGTTGAAGCGTGCGGTCGTGGATTATCTTGTAAATACTTCCGAAAAGGGTACCTCTCATTGGAATTTTACATTCGACAAGTTGCAAATTTGGGGACTTACTCAGTTTGAAAAATTGGTGTTCCTGGATTGCGATATGCTCATTGTAAGAAATCTGGATAATTTATTTGATTGTTTACCTTTCTCCGCAGTGAGCGCGGATTGCTCTTATCCCGGTAATGAGGGGTGGGCCGGAGGCCTTAATTCAGGGCTTATGGTGATTGTGCCTGATGAAGAGGTTGAAAAGGGCTTGTTAGCATCAGTAGCTCCTGTTATCGCTCAGAGTAGGGAACAGAACACGATGGTCGGTGACCAGGATGTGATTAAATACTATTTGAGTGATTGGGGGAAACGCACAAATTTACATTTGGATGAAGGTTACAACCTGTTCGCAGACCATCTGACTTATTATATTCGCCATTTGGGCTATCGTTTGACCGGTGATAAGGGAAAACCTATTTATGTCATTCATTTTATTGGAAGGTCGAAGCCGTGGATGAAGAAGACTCTGAGAGAATATGTTTGGATGTGCCGGATGTGTTTGAAGAATCCATACTATGTGACCGCATACCGGCGATTTGTTAAGACTCTGAAATCTTGAAGACGTAATGATGAAGCGGATATTTCTTATTATAATCGTCACTATTATTTGCAGCTGTTATTATTTCCCGATAGAGTTAAGGGCTATGCCTGGTGTAAACTCCAAAATGGTTGTGGCCGCATTGGGCTTGCTCGTTTTTGTCTGGAATCATGTAAAGCATCATGCACCTGCCATCCGGCAAGAAATGTTGCCCGTACTGCTTTGGGGATTGTTGTTTTCTTTATCATCCTATTTTTCCGTTGTATATAACAGTACGAGTGATTATATATTTGCGACCTATTTTGTTTCAATGTGTGTCTGGCTGGGAGGTGCTTATTTTGTTGTTTCCCTGTTGCGATGGATATATGGCCAGGTGACTTTGAAAGTCGTATTTACTTATCTTGCACTGACTTGTGCGATGCAGTGTGTCCTCGCTGTTGTAATCGATAATATTCCGGCTTTTGCCGTATTGGTTGACAATATCTTCGTACAGCCGGACTTGGAATACTTTGAAAAGAATCCTCGTCTATATGGTATAGGAGCCAGCTTCGACACCGCCGGAATCCGTTTTTCTTGCGTCTTGCTCAGTACCGCTTATCTGATTAAAAACGCATCGTCCCACGCCCAGAAAAATTTTTATATAGTTCTGTTTCTGATAATCGGCAGCATCGGGAACATGATTTCCCGTACTACCATTGTCGGCCTGGCTGTTGCCTGCGTGTATCTGATATTGACCTCTACTTCCTGGTTGAAAGCGCAGATTACGTCGAAAAATATAGCAAGGTTTGTAGGGGCTTGTGCGATACTGGGCTGTTTAATCTATGCCGGAAACTATTTGTACAGTCATTCGCCCGGCTTCCAAAAGGCTTTTGATTACGGCTTCGAGGGGTTCATAAACCTTTATCAGACCGGTACGTTCTCAACCCATTCTTCTGATTTGTTAGTGCAGAGTCTTGGCTATATCCTTCCAGACAATGCGAAGACCTGGCTGATCGGTGACGGATATTTTGCAGACCCGAATGATCCCTCCGCGTTTTATATGGGAACAGACATGGGATATATCCGTCTCATCTTTTACTGTGGTTTACTCGGATTGGCGTTTTTCCTCGTTTATTTCTTTTGTTGCACTTATGTACTTTGCAAACGCGAGAAGAATCTGACCCTATTCTTTATCTGTTTGCTCATTGTGCAGTTCATTGTCTGGATAAAAATTCCGACCGATATTTTCTGTTTTTATGCGTTAGTCTTATTAGCCGATGGCGAGAAGGCGACAATAGGTGTGCCCTCTTCAAAGCCACTTTTCAAACAAACTTATATTTAGAATCATGATACCTAAGGTTATACATTATTGTTGGCTGAGTGATGAACCTTTCCCGGAGAAAATACAAATGTGCATGGACTCATGGCGAAAGGTGATGCCGGACTATGAACTGAAGTTATGGAGTACGCGGAACTTTGATATCGAAGGGAGCGTCCCTTATGTGAAGGAGGCCTTTGCGCAACGGAAATGGGCTTTCGTCGCCGACTACATTCGTCTATATGCACTGTATACCGATGGCGGTATTTATTTGGATTCCGATGTGAAGGTATTGAAGCGGTTCGATGATTTTCTTCAGCATCCGTTTTTCACAAGCCTGGAATATCATCCCTTTATGATAGAGCGGGACCAGTCCTTGAAAGATTTGGACGCGGAGGGACACCGTATCGTGGACCACTACATTTCGGGTATTGAACTGCAGGCCGCCGTGATGGGGGCTGAAAAGGGAAATCCTTTTGTTAAGCAAGTCTTGGATTGGTACCAGGACAAGCATTTCCTGAAACCGGATGGCACGATGGGGCTTGATGTGATTGCTCCGCAGATATTTGCGCGTGTAGCTGAGCAGTATGGGTTCGTCTACAAAGATACGGACCAGCGTTTGGCAAACGGAATGATGATATACCGTTCCGAAATCTTCGCCGGAAATCGGCGCGAAGTCACTCCGGCCTCCTACGCGATACATTACTGCGAGAACAGTTGGAACAAACGTACATTCCGCGAAAAGTTGAAGCATTACTGGGGCTTTTTCTGCTACCTGTTAAAGTCTAAGTTCAGATAAGTTTGTGATATGATCTATGTCAATGGACGATTCCTCCTGCAAAATCAGACCGGCGTCAACCGCTTTGCTTATGAACTTTGCCGGGCTTGGGCAGTACAGGGCATACCTTTTGTATTGTGCTGCCCTCCAGGGCAAATAAAGGATTGCTACGATACGTCGGGATTCCATATCGAGGTCAGCGGATGGGGAAAATCGCACGTGTGGGAGCAGTTGTCACTGCCGCTTTGGTTTTGTCGTAAAAAAGGAAAAAAGATACTGGTGTGCTTCACCGGACTAAGCCCGGTGTTGACCCGCCGTAAGGTGATGACCATTCACGACCTGGCTTTTATGGCCAATCCTAAGTGGTACACGCGGTCTTACGTATTCCTCTATAAACTTCTTACCCCGCTTTGTGCAGCCACGGCCCGGCGGATTCTGACGGTAAGCCAATTTTCCAAGGGGGAAATTGTCCGCAGACTGTCCGTTGACGGAAGTCGCATCTCCGTTATTCCCAACGCCGTTTCCGCGGCTTTTAGCGCAAATGTCCCGGTTGATGCCGCCCTGGAAGCACAGTTGAAGACCGAGCGCTATGTCCTGGCCGTTTCTTCCATAGACCCCCGTAAGAATTTCGCTAAATTGCTTCAAGCCTTCCGATATGTGGACGATCTTTCTCTAAAACTTTATATAGTCGGCGGGCAGGACAGCATTTATGCAACTACGATTGCCGAACTGAGTGAAGGCGCTCCGGCCGGTCGGATTAAGTGGCTGGGACGTATTTCGGACCAGGCGCTCAAATCCTATTATGCCCACGCGCAGAGCTTTATTTATCCCTCACTTTATGAAGGATTCGGCATTCCGCCGCTGGAGGCCATGGCCTGCGGCGCGCCGGTTATTGTTTCCGCGATACCGCCTCTTCAGGAAGTCTGCCAGGATGCGGCGTTATATGTAAATCCGAACGACGAGCGGGATATTGCCGACAAAATCAATCGAATTCTCCAAGACGACAACTTGCGCAACGCGCTCATTGCCAAGGGACGTGTTCGCAGCGCGGCGTTCAGTTGGCAGAAAAGTGCCGGGCGTTTAGCCGAAGAGTTGCGGGACTATGTGCAGGTCCCATAAGTTGACAGCAGTTTCCAGTATTGTAGAAAAACAGGTGAAGGGCGTCCCGTTTCAAACGGAACGCCCTTTTTCGTAGCGGACCAGGCGCACGCAGTAAAAGTTGCCGGGATGCCGTTCATGTGGAAGGCCTGGCGGCTATGGTAAGGCAGATGAGAAGAAGGGGGAAATGTTTTGCGAGAAGTGGAATTTTTTTCCGGGAAAACGGTTTATACATCTGCGATTCCCGTATCTTTGCAGAGGCGCTGGGTGGCGGAGCTGCCGCAGAGCCAGGATAGAAAAACAAGATTGTAGCACCTTTTATTTTCTGCCGTATGGACCTTGCGTTACAACACGTCATAGTGGAATCGGACGACGACCTGGAAATCTGGGCATCAATCGTTATCGGCTTCGACGAGGACAGGAACCTCGTAGTCCGGATGAAGTATGTCGATTACGATTTCCCCGAGCGCAATTACCTGCGCGATGCCGTGGTGGCCCCCGATGCGGCCTACCGCCTGGCGAAACAGTTCCGGTTGCCTTTGGTCGATTTGCCGCGGCGGCTGGCGGAGCAGTTCGGGGAAGATTCCGGTTTGCAAGGGCCCGTCTTTGTCGGTAAGCTGTTTTCGCGAATAGTAAGCTATTTCAACGACTGCGGCGTCCGTTGCGACGTACTCGAGCGGAAAAGCGGCGAAACAGGGGTGTAGCTCTGGCCGTACAGGTCGTGCAGATGCAACGTTTCGGTCGGCGGTATGCCCGATTGGACAGGAAGGCTCCTGCTATGATATTCTTGGCATGGTTAACCCCTCGGGCTGCCCGGTCTCTTGCGCGACGAGACCTGGCAGTTCAGGAAATGCCGCCCCGCAGGGGATTGCCGGCGCGGCTAATGTCGGCAAGAACTGGCCTTAGCCCCGTTTTTCCTGGGCTAAGGCCAGTTTTTTCTGGAATAGGGCCCGTGGAACGGCCGATTAACGCCTGATTTAGGCGGGTAATTATCGGTGGCATGGGTTGAAGCGGCGGCTGGAGGTGCCGTAGCGGGAGAGTTGGGGAAATATGTTGTATGAACGCTGGACTACGTGCAGGAAAAACGTTATTTTTGTTTCCGGAATTTGACCGGCGGCCCGGGCCAGTCATGGAAAAGCGAGGCTTTCCCTTGCCTTGCTGCAAGTCTTTTCGTATATTTGCCGCCTGGAGGCGCAATTCTTCCGGAGAACGCTCGAAACTGCAAAATTTTTAACAGCTTCGTTTCGCAGCTGTTTTCAATTGCTGTAAAGGTCCGCCGGATAGGGGAGAATGCTCCTTCCAGTAGTAAAACCAGGTCAATCAAAGCAAGAACGATGATTAAGATTTATGGTATGAGCACCTGTCCCGATTGCACTTATGTCGAGGAGCAAGTAAAAGGGAACCCCAATTATGAGGTGATAGACATCGGTAGTCATGTGCGCAAGTTGAAGGCCTTCCTTCAGTTGCGCGATACGAACCCGGCTTTTGCCGCCGTGAAACGCGTCGGCACCGTCGGCATTCCGTGCTTCGTGTTGGAGGACGGCACCGTGACCCTTCGGGCGGAGCAGGCCGGACTGAAGCCTCGGCCGAAGGACGTGGAGGGGCCGGCCTGCAGCCTTGACGGCAGCGGCTGCTGATGAACGACTTAACTGCCGGGACATATAGGGCGCAACGGTAAAGTCTGTGTCCGGGCGGATGAACAGAGCTGGCCACGACAGGCGGAGGTTGGAGGCAGAGACCGGCCGGTGGCCCGTAAGGGCGATGAACCGGCTGCGGACTGTTCCTCCAATACAAAAGTTGTGTTGCCTGCTTTTTTGAATGTGCTGCGCTTTTGCGTGCAGCGTTTGTTAAACTGGAGAGCGGAGTCGCACGTGGCTCGCTCTCCAGTTTTCGTAATCTATCGGCTGACGGGCAACGTGCCTTTCCCATCATTCTAATGCCGGGCCACTGTCGGTATATTGCCCGATTTCGCCCAGGCGTTCGTGTCGGGAGGGGAGTGCTGTTTACCGGGCGACGGTTTGACTTCCATGCACGGGTGTCTCGCTTCGGCGTTCCGCTTCCGCTCGGTGGCCGTCCGGGGGCTAATGTTTTCAATCGGAAAAGCCTTGCGCGAAAAAGCGGACAAATATATTTGTAACGCTTGGCACTAATAGGAAAAAGCGGCGGCTTAAAAAACAAATAGTCATATTACGAAGATGGAAAGTTGTTGTAATGGAAAAAAAACGTAACTTTGCAGACAAGAATTTTTATTACTACCATGGGAATATTTTCTAAAATACTTGGAAAAGGAAAATCTGATAGCGATAAAGGTTGGCGTGTCGGCGGAATAGAAGACTTTATGACCTTGATTAGAGTGTATTACCAGGCGGTGATGGCGTCTAATCTGGGTATTAGCAATCTGTCCGCCTTGCCCGATCTTCGTATATTCAAACAGACACTCCACGTTCAGACCGTGAACAACAAATTAGGGCTCGGCGAGAAAAAGCATTGCAAGAAAATGCTGTCGGAGATATACGGAATTTCAGATTCTTTCTTCAAAGAAATTGATGCAAGCATCAAGAAAAATTGCCGTAATATCAACGATATTCGCAATTACCTGTTCCAGTTTCAAGGTTTTTCCCAAGACCTGATGATGTTGATGGGAAATCTGATGAAATGGAAATTTCGCGTGCCCGGTTTCATGAAAAAAGCGCTGAAAACGATGGCCGACAAGACGATAAATGACATCCTGACCAAGGATAATTGGAAAAAGGAGGATGTGAGGAAGGCTTGTATGACCATCCGGCAATACCAGCACAAGCTGGGCTACAGCGGCGCCTGGATGAGTGAGTACGTCTATAATGTCGTGCTCCTGGCCAAGAAGGAGCCGAAGCCGCACGACGTTGAACAGACTGATAAAAAATAGGTTATCCGTAAGGAATAGTCGCGATGACCCAGGAAGAGGAAATTTTATTACGCAATTTTGAAACCCGGGTGCGGCAGTTGATTCTGCAGTATCAGGAACTTCAGCACGAGAATGCGGCCCTGCATGCCAACGTGCAAGAGCTCCAGGACGAGGCGGAACGTTTACGTTCGGAGAATGCAAAGTTGCGTAACGACTATTCGAGGCTGAGGTTGGCAAAGATGCTCAACATCAGCGACGACGACGCCAGGGATGCAAAAGTCCGAGTCAACAGACTAATTCGCGAAATCGATAAATGTATTGCTTTGTTGAATATCTAAACAAAGGGAGCAGACATGAGCAGTAACAGCGAAAAGTTCGTCATACAGCTAATGATTGGAAATCAGATTTATCCGATTTCCATCCGGCGCGAACAGGAGGAGCTCTTTAGAAAAGCGGCAAAGCAGATAAACGAAAAGTTGAACCGATACCAGCAGGCTTATCCTCACCAAGGCTATGAGAAATACATGTCGGTAGCCTTGTTGGATTTTGCGGTAAATGTGTTGCAACTGGAAAAAATCAACGCGACCGAAGGGTATCGGAAATCGATTGAGCAATTAACGACGGAGATTGAGCAAGCCTTGCGTGCGGAGGGGACCGAGTCCCCCGGTACCGACAAACAGGACAAATAAGTCCGGCACTACCGAAAAATAGAATTTGCTTAATCCTTATAAAGTAATAATCAATGAATACAATATGGTTCATAGTTTTGGCCCTTCTGATTGGAGGCGCGTTGGGATTTATCTTATTCCGATACATCCTCAAAAGTAAATACAACAAGACGCTGGACGAGGCGGCCAAGGAAGCTGAAGTAATCAAGGAAAAGAAACTCCTGGAGGTCAAGGAGAAGTTCCTCAATAAGAAATCGGAGCTCGAGAAGGAGGTCCAATCCCGCAACCAGAAGATTTTGCAGGTGGAGAACAAACTCAAACAGCGCGAGTTGAGCCTGAATCAGCGGCACGACGATTTGAGCCGGCGCAAGTCCGAGTTGGACGCCACCCAGAACCGCCTGAACGGACAAGCCCAGCTGTTGAGCAAGAAAGAGGAGGAGCTCGAAAAGTTGCAGAGCCAGGAACGGGCCAAACTTGAGGAACTGAGCGGCCTGTCGGCCGAGGAGGCAAAGTCCCGCTTAATCGAGTCCCTGAAGGACGAGGCGAAGAGCGATGCCCAGTCCTATATCAACGAAATCATGGACGATGCGAAAATGACGGCTAACAAGGAAGCCAAGCGCATTGTTATCCAGACCATTCAGCGTGTCGCAACGGAAACGGCCATAGAGAACAGCGTTACCGTGTTCCACATTGACAACGATGAGGTTAAGGGACGCATCATTGGCCGTGAAGGTCGAAATATCCGCGCTTTGGAAGCGGCGACCGGCGTAGAAATCGTCGTGGACGACACACCGGAAGCCATTGTCATTTCTGCTTTCGACCCTGTCCGCAGAGAGATTTGCCGTCTCGCCCTTCACCAGCTGATTGCCGACGGACGCATCCATCCCGCCCGCATAGAGGAAGTCGTGGCCAAGGTTAAGAAACAGGTGGAGGACGAAATCATCGAGACCGGCAAACGTACGGCCATCGACCTCGGCATCCACGGGTTGCACCCCGAGTTAATACGCATCATCGGCAAGATGAAGTACCGCTCCTCCTACGGACAGAACCTGTTGCAGCACGCCCGGGAGACGGCCAACCTGTGTTCGGTGATGGCCGCCGAGTTAGGGTTGAATCCGAAGAAAGCCAAGAGGGCGGGGCTGCTTCACGACATCGGGAAAGTACCCGACGAGGAGAGCGAGCTGCCCCACGCCTTGTACGGCGCCAAGTTGGCGGAGAAATATAAGGAGAAACCGGAAATCTGCAATGCCATCGGCGCCCACCACGACGAGATGGAGATGACGACGTTGCTCGCCCCGATAGTGCAGGTCTGCGATGCCATCAGCGGTGCCCGTCCCGGCGCCCGCCGCGAGATTGTAGAGGCCTACATCAAGCGTTTGAACGATTTGGAGAACATTGCCATGAGCTATCCGGGCGTGACCAAAACCTACGCCATACAGGCCGGCCGCGAGTTGCGCGTAATCGTCGGGGCAGATAAGATAGATGACAAGCAGACGGAAAGCCTGAGTACGGAAATCGCCAAGCGCATACAGGACGAAATGACGTATCCGGGCCAGGTAAAGATTACCGTAATTCGCGAAACGCGTGCGGTAAGCTACGCGAAATAAGGAACTGCGGCCTGCGGAATCGCAATTCCGGTAGACAGAAATCGGATTATCGGAGTTTTGCGCAGTGCCGTAATTCTGGCGAGTGCGATATGGGAAATGCCAGGTTCGCTTTGGGTTGGAGATAGTTTTCCGGGCCTGCGCGACCGGGTGACAGGGGCTACGGCTCGCGTAAAAATTGATGGATTTTCGTGGCGTATTTCGATTTCCATGCGCGTTGCCGGGCCTCGGCTTCCCCTAAACAGACCGGCTGTTTTGCATTTCATCGGCGGCCTACCATCTGTAACCGTTCAGCGTGAAATTATCAAGTGTAAGGAGCAGAATATCATTTCTGTTCCTTACATTATTCTAATAAAATCTAAATAGGCGTAAATATTTTCTCCGCCTAATTATAAATTTATACATTTGCTCGAATTTTAGGGTATTATGCGACAATTAAAAATTAACAAAAGTATTACCAATCGTTCGAGTGCCGCACTGGACAAGTATCTAGTGGAGATTGGTCGCGAGGAATTGATCTCAACCGATGAAGAGGTCGAGTTGGCGCAGCGCATCCATCGTGGTGACCGCGAGGCCTTGGAAAGGTTGACTCGTGCAAACTTACGGTTTGTTGTCAGCGTAGCAAAGCAGTACCAGAATCAGGGACTGGCCTTGAACGACTTAATCGACGAGGGCAACCTCGGCTTGATTAAGGCAGCCCAAAAGTTTGATGAAACCCGCGGGTTCAAGTTTATCAGTTACGCAGTGTGGTGGATTCGTCAAAGCATATTGCAGGCGATTTCCGAACAGAGCCGCATTGTCCGTATGCCGTTGAACCAGGTAGGCTTCCAAAGCAAATTGACAAAGGCTATCGTCAATTTCGAGCAAGAACACGAGCGCCGTCCGTCGGTACAGGAGTTGGCTGATATTCTCGATACGGATGTTAGCAAAGTGCAAGAGGCCTTGGGGACCAACGGTAAGAAGGTCTCGGTCGACGCTCCTTTCCAGGATGACGATTCCAATAGCTTGATTGACATCATGACGGACGAGTCGGCTCCCGGTACGGACAATGAGATGGAGAAAGAGTCGCTGTCGGCCGACCTTGAGGCCGCCCTGTCTACCTTGTCAGAGCGTGAGCGGCAAGTCCTGAAGATGCTGTTCGGCATCGGGCGCAACGAAATGACGGCGGAAGAGGTGGCGAACAGTCTGAATCTGACCCGCGAGCGTGTCCGTCAGATTAAGGAGCGCGCCCTAAGGCGTTTGCGCGAAGCGGATAATATCAAGATCCTGATGAAGTATCTAGGTTGATAGCGGGCTACTGACCGTACGAACGGGGCTACTGGAAGAAAAAACTCCCAGTAGCCCCGTTTTTATTTCCCTAAGGGGCGTGTGAGCCTTACTACCGGGGAGCACTCCCGTCGTAGTTCTCCCGAAATTTGATAAAGGCCGAAACGATAAAGGTAATCGGAACGAGCGCCATTACAATAATGAAAAAATTCAGGTAGCCTACGCTTTCCTGCAGCCAGCCGGCGAACATGCCCGGCAAGACCAGCCCCAGCGCCATGAATCCCGTGCAGAAAGCGTAGTGCGCAGTCTGGTAAGTTCCTTGCGAAAAGGACATCAGATAGAGCATATAGGCCGTAAATCCAAATCCGTACCCGAACTGCTCAATGAATATGCCGGTTGCGATGACGCCTACGGTCGTGGGCTGATAGTAAGCCAGGAAAACGTAGATAATATTCGGGAGCGAAATGCTCCATACCATAGGCCAGAACCAGCGTTTCCAGCCGCCGCGCGAAACCACGATGCCGCCGAGTATGCCGCCGATGGTCAGCCCGAGCACGCCGATGGTCCCTTGCACAATACCGATTTCGAGCGTCGTCAGTCCGAGTCCGCCCTTGCTCAAGGGGTCCAGAAGAAAGAGGGGGCAAATCTTTGTGAGCAAGGCCTCCGGGAAACGGTACAGTAGCATGAAGGCCAGGGCCGGCACGATTCCGGGCTTTTTGAAGAACGCGCAGATGGTCGTCAGGAACTCGTTCGGCCCCCGTTCGTCCTTTTTGTGGGGAACGTCTGACGCAGGGAAGGGCAACTGATAACGGTGGTAGACGTACAGAGCGATAAAGACGCCCGCAGCCACCCAGAAGGTGATGGACCAGGCCTGTACCGGATTGCGCGTATAGACTTCGATGACGCCTGCAAACATAATCATCAGGCCTTGCCCGGCTATGGTCGCAATGCGGTAGAAAGTGCTTCGGATGCCGACGTAAAAGGCCTGCGACTTTTCGTCCAGTGCCAGCATGTAGAACCCGTCTGCCGCAATGTCGTGCGTCGCACTGCTGAACGCCATCAGCCAGAAGAGGGCCAACGACCATTGTACGGCGTGGGCCGTGGGCAGTGTGAAGGCGACGCCCGCCATGGCGGCTCCGAGCAGCAACTGCATGGCTGTGATCCACCACCGCTTTGTTTTCAGCATCTCTACGATTGGGCTCCAGAAGGGCTTGATGACCCACGGCAGGTACAGCCATGCCGTGTAGAGCGCTATGTCGCCGTTGTTCAGCCCAATCCTTTTGTACATGATCACCGTAATGGTCATGACGATGACATTGGGAATGCCTTCAGCGAAATACAGGGTGGGAATCCAGCGCCAGGGTGAGCGCCCCGCCGGATTTGTATGCTTTTCAAGTGTCATATCATTCATTTGATTTTCAATGAATCAAGGTCAATTGGTTATAGGTTCCCTTTAACGGCGGATAGGGCGGCGCACGACCGGAGTTTGTCGCAGGTTTGTTGAAACACTTCGGGCGTAGCGGCTACTTCCGCAAGGATGGCGCGCGCCTTTTCAAACGTCATTTGCCGGAAATCCTCTTCCCGCGGCGTTATAATCAGGCCGCCCATATCCAGGGCACCGGGGCTGACCAACATTTGCGTTGCGCCGGACGCATAGTAGCAGTCGGGGCGATGCTTGCTTCTCGGGAAAACAACGACGACGATGTGAGGCTCGGGCGTTGCCGGGTGGCTCCACGCCAGCAGGTTCAGGTCCGGTTCGCTACCGGGAGCCGCCGCGGGCATATTCGATAACAACAGTGACAGGCGCGGCCACGTGTTTTCCCGATTGCCCAAAACGACAAACGCCGGGCAAGCGAACGCCGTCAGAGCGTAAATGCCTTCCGGCTTAGTCCGGTTGTCCTGGGGCAGTGGGGTTCCGGAACCTGTGACTATCGCCTCCTGGGTTGCAGCGTAGGTAGCCCAGTCGCGCTCTATGGGCAGGAATCCCCGGGCAACGGCCTGCAGGTGCGCGTGGTCCGGTGCTGATGCTCCGCAGTGTGCACCGTTGTAGAAAAACAGGAAGTGAGGCATTCGCGCGACGCAGTCTTTCAACAAATCGGTGAGGGCCGACAACTGTTGCGGCACATGGGCGAAGGTCGGCAGGGTCAGGTGGTGCGGCAGGATGGGATAGGGGTTTACCAATACGTGGTAGCGCTCCCCGACCGGTAAGTCGCGCTGCTCCGTCGGGCGGTTGGCGTCGCACAAGAAGCAGGGGCGCTCTCTGACCGCAGCCTCGGAAATGTTGGCCTTGGTGGAACGAATCCGTTGCGGGTTGAACTGAACGGCCAGACGTACGTCCCCGTTTGCGAAGCTCCGGGTCCGAACGCAGTTCTCCAGGTCGGCAAAGCGCTGGCTTACTGCCGGCCAGTCCCGTAACTGCTTGTCGAAGAACTCGATGATTTCCTGTTCAGTGAGCATCATGGTCTGTGGCGTGGGACAGTTGTTTCCGGGCTGCGATTTCTATCGTGCGGAGCTTGTCCTTATAGTGATTGTTCCGGTTGTTCTTTTCCACGCTCAGCGCGGCATCGGAATTTCCCTCCCACCTACGGCACAGGTACATTTCGTTAAAGATACGTTCTATGGGGTAGCGCCGGGATATGGCCAGGCCTAAGGCATAGTCCTCGCCGTAGGAGGTGTTGGGCACTCCCAATGTCCGCAGTATCTGGGTGCGGAATGCCCTTGGCGCGCCCATACCGTTGACGCGCAGGAGGTTATTCCGCCCGTTTTCTTCGGTCCATTCGCTGTGCGCAATGAGCCCGGGCGGCAGCGGCTGCAACTCGAAGTCGACCACCTTGTAGGCACCTACGACCATCGCCGCGTTGCGTTGACGGAAAGCGGCTACGATTTGCTCCAGAACGTGGGTATGGCTGTATAAATCGTCCGAATCCAACTGAATGGCATACCTGCCGCACTGTTCGCTGCGTATGGCCCAGTCCCAGCAGCCACCGATGCCCAGGTCCTGGCGCGTCGGCTTCAGGTGAAAAACGTTGGGGTGTTGCGCCGCATATTGTTCAATGATTTCGCTCGTCCCGTCGTCAGAGTGGTTGTCCACTATCAGAACGTTGAAGGGGAAACTGGCCGTCTGTGCCAGCGCGCTCCCGATGGCGTCTCCGATAGTCCGAACCCGGTTTCTCACCGGGATAATGACCGACACCTCTACGGGGTAGGTGTATTGGTCCTCGGGCAGGGGCTCGTACGTTCCTGCCGGGAGCCAGGCTCCCAGGCATTGCAGATGCTCGGTGCAGGCTTGTTCGCATTCCAGCTGTCGGTCGCGCTGCGAGGCGGCGAGGTATTGGAAGTGCGCTTCATGTTCCGATTTTGTGACGATTTCCCCTTGTGTGTAGAGGTATTCGTCGAGATGCAGCGGCAGTTGCTGGCGGCTGATGAATAGTCGCAGGGCGTAGGGCGCGGCGTAGCGGTATTCGCCGCACCATTGGCTGGCAGCGAACTCCCGAAGGATGTCCGACCGCAACAGCCAGAGGGAGCCGAAGTCGAAGTCGTCGCGCACGCTGCCTTCCTGGCAGTCGGTGAGGGGGTGAGGGAGGGTGCCGCTTTCCTTTTTGTCGTAGCGGTCGGCATAGACCATCGGCGCATCGGCATCCTCGGCGGCGCGCAACATCCGGGCCAGTCCCTGATAGCCGAGTTCCACCTCGGCCGGGCGTAAAAGCCAGAGGGCATATTTCGTATCGCACAGGTCAGCGACCTGCTTCACGCATTGCGAACTGGTCAGCGAGTCCACGCGAACATATGTGCAATTCTCCCAGACGATATCCCATTTCCGTTTTTCCGGCGGGAAGAGGACATAGACCCGTTTGATGGCCGGGTGGCGGATAATCCGGAAAAACATTTCCTGACTGTACGGTACCGCCACGGACGGGATGAAGAGGGTGGTGGACTGGCTAAGGTTGTTCATGAGCTATTTGCGATAAAAGGTTATTCGTCTTTGGGGTTAGAGGCCTGGATGATGTCGCGCATTCCCTGAATGAAGCCCTTGAATCCGCTATGGATGGCGCGACAAAAGACAATAACGCCGCGTACAAGGTATATCAGTGCCAGCAGGAACCATTTGAAACCGACGCGCAGGCAGTTCTTCAGGGAAAGGTCGAAGGTCTTGGCCGCCCGTAAATATACATGGCGCACCAAGAGGGGTACCGATACGCCTGCCAGCAGATAGAGCCAGCAGAAGTAATCATCACGATAGGCATTGACGACCGTATGATTGCCGATTTGTTCCCACGGCAGACCGTAGACGGCGACCTTGATGGCACTGACAATCTTAAAGGCGAACAGGTGGAAAGCAAAGATGTAAAGCGTGTGGTCTCCGATGTAAACCAGGCCCCGCTTGATGATGCCTCCTTTCAGCAGGTCTATTTTCGTGGAAAGATAGTAAATGAAGAAAAAGCCGGCGACGGAGGGCAGCAGGAAACCTGCAAATTGCTGGAAGTCTGCCCTGAATCCCATGCTGGTAGGGAAGAAGCAGGCGCCCAGAACGGTAACAGCCAGGCAGATAAGCGCGGTGATGTAGTTGAGAGGAATCAGCGAGCGTTGCTCTTTGAAAATGAAGCCGACGCTCATCAGGTAGAGCCCCATGAACTCTCGGTATCCGCCTTGGGCCAGTCCCGTCACGCGAAGGCCGCCGAGCACTTGCCACAGAGCAAAAAGGAGCGAGCAGCCCATAATCATCCAGGCGACTTCCGACTTGGAGCGGGCGATGCGCAGCCGTTGGAACAGCTTGAAGAGTACCAGGAACAGAATGCTCGATACGAGGAGGGCACGGAAGAACCAGAACGTGCCGCCCAGGAACTCGTCGTAGCCCGACATGTTGAACAGAATGCTCCACAGGCGCTGGCTGAATTCGTGCCAGGAGTAGGGATGGAGCACGCCGCCGGCGGCGTTGCCGTAGGTCTCACTCAGAATGCCCAGCGGGAAAAGCAGGTTGTGGAGGCAGAGCAAGACCAGACTCCACTTGACAAACGGCACGTAGAGCCCCTTTATACGGTGCGCGAGAAATGTACCCTCCTCGTGCAGGTACTTGGTATTGAAGAAATAGCCGGCACAGATGAAAAAGATGGGGACATGGAATTGGAAAATCCAATGATTAATCCAGCTCGGAGCTCCCGCGTGCGACAAAACGACCAGGATAATCGCTATGGCCTTGCAGATAGAAAATGACGTATCTCGCATTCTTGTCGATCTTGAAATTTCAAATTCTGACGTTCCTTATTCTCGGTAAATGGAGAGAGAAAGTGGAAAAACCATCCCTTGAAGCGGCGCCATTTGCTGAACTCCTTCCACGTTTCGGGCGTCAACTGGAAGCAGCGCGTCTGCTTGTCGGTCTCGAAGATGCGTTGCAGGGTCTGCGTCGTCGGGGCGTCGGCCACGAGCAGGTTGCACTCATAGTCGAACGACAGGCTGCGGCTGTTCAGGTTGGCCGAACCGAGGAAGGAATAGAGGCTGTCCACCATCATGATTTTGCTATGGTGGAAGCCGCCTTCAAAGAAATAGACTTTTGCCCCTCGCTTCATCAGTTTGTGTACGTAGTATTCCACGACGCGGGGCGTTATGGGGATGTCGCTCCTGGCCGAAACTATGATTTGCACGTCTACGCCGCGGCGGATGGCTTTCTTAAGCGAGCGGCGGATGTGCCTGCAGAGCGTGAAGTAGGGATTAATGATCTGGATTTGCTTTTGGGCGCCGTCGATGGCTTCCACGAAGGTGTCGTGAATGCTACGGCCGCTGACGGCCGGGTCCCTGTTGACCACGCCGACCAGCTTCTTGCCGGCCGAAGCGCAGGTATCCGGCGCGAGGCCGGAGAAGAGTTTCTGCGCGTCGCGCATACCGGGATAGTAGGCCGTGCCGTGCACATTCTGTCCCGTCACTTTGTTCCAGAAGTCGATGAATACGGCCTGAAGTTCTGCCACTACGTCGCCTTCTACGCGGACATGGATGTCGCGCCATTCGCCGAAGGCCGGCAGTCCGGTGATATAGTAGTCGGCCACATTCATGCCTCCCGTGTAGGCGACGCAACCGTCAATGACGACAATCTTACGGTGGTCGCGGTGCATCACGTGGTTGACCCACGGGAAGCGTAGCGGATCAAATTCGTAAATCTCGATGCCGCGCTCCCGCAGGGCTTTCAGGTGCCGCTTGCGCAGGGGGCGGTTGTTGGAGCTGTTGCCGAAGCCGTCGAACAAGGCACGCACTTCAATGCCCTCGTCGGCTTTTTGCGCGAGCAATTCAAACAGCAGGTCGGAAATGGAGTCGTTGCGGAAATTGAAATATTCCAGGTGAATGCTGCTCTTGGCCTGCCTGATGGCACGGAACAGGTCGTCAAACTTTTCCTGTCCGTTCTTGAAGACCACGACACGGTTGTTGGCCGAGAAGCGTACACCCCAGCGTTCGGTCAGGTAGTTGACGATGGCCGAATCGCTGCGCACGGTTGCGGAGAGCCAGGTCCCGCAGCCGCCCGCTAAGGTCAGTATGAGCGCGAACAGCAACTTCTTCATCCGTGTCTCAGTTTAGATCATGGTGCTGAAAGAGTCTACGATGCCCACCAGGCGCTGCGTCCCATTGCAATTTTCCACTACCAGTACGGAGTGAATCTTGTTGACCTGCATGATGCGTTCGATTTCCGTGACGTTAGTTTCGCGGTCCACGCACTTGGGACGTCGCGTCATGAAATCGCCCACGCAGAGGTCAAAGCAGTGGTTCTGTCGCGTCTCCAGGGCCCGGCGCACGTCGCCATCGGTGATGATGCCCGCAACGGCACCGTTCTCGACCGCGACACAAAGCCCCAGTCGTCCTCGGCTCATCTGGATGACGGCTTCGCCTAACTTCATTTCCGGCGGGACCACGGGCAAATCTTCCGTCCGCATGATGTCGCTGGCCTTGGTGAGCAGCCGGCGGCCCAGCGTGCCGCCGGGATGAAACCGCGCGAAGTCCGAGGCCTTGAAGTCCCGGGCCACCATCAGTGCGCAGGCCAGGGCATCGCCCATGGCCAGGGCTGCCGTTGTGGAAGAGGTGGGGGCCAGCCCCAGCGGGCAGGCCTCGTGGGCCACGGCGGTGTTCAGGTGGGCCGTGGAATATTGCGCCAGCAGGGAGTGCGGGTTGCCGCTCATTCCGATGATGGGGATGTGGCGTTGCGACAAGTAGGGGATGAAGCGGAGCAGTTCGTCCGTCTGTCCGGAATTAGAAATGGCGAGCACGGCGTCGTTGTTCATGATGACGCCGAGGTCGCCGTGAAATGCGTCCAGCGGGTTGATGAAAAAACTGGGTGTGCCCGTGCTGGAGAGCGTTGCGGCGATTTTCGCTCCGATATGTCCGCTCTTACCGACTCCGGTGACTATCAGCTTACCCTTACAGTGCAGGATGAGTTCAACCGCCCGGTCGAAGTCTTCGTTTAGGTTGGGAATCATTTCAAGCAACGCCTGTGCCTCGTCGCGTAAGCACTTGACGGCGGTATCTATCCATTTACTCATGGTGTCAATCTATGTAGGTGGACAAAAGCGGTGTGAGGAGAATCGCTTTCTCCCCACACGCGCATGGTTTATTCATTTGTCGAGCAGGCGCCGGATGGTGTCCTCGAGGTCGCACAGCGGCAACATGTTGGGTCCGTCGCTGAGGGCGTGGTCCGGGTCCGGGTGCGTTTCAAAGAAGTAGCCCTGCGCGCCGAATGCTTTGGCAGCCAGTGCCATAGCGGGGATGTAGCGGCGGTCGCCTCCCGTTGTGCTGTGCCCGCCGCCAGGACGCTGTACGGAGTGCGTGCAGTCCATGACGACACGGTCGGCCCACTGGCGCATAGTGTCCAGGTTCCGGAAGTCTACAATCAGATTGCCGTAGCCAAACGTATTTCCGCGTTCGGTCAGCCAGACTTCTTTGGCGCCTGCTTCCCGGCATTTTTCGACCGGGAACCGCATGTCCTCCCCTGAGAGGAACTGCGCTTTCTTAATGTTGACAATGGCGCCGTGGCGCGATGCCGCCACCAGCAAGTCGGTCTGTCGGCACAGGAATGCGGGTATTTGGAGCACGTCGGCGACTTCGCCCGTCGGTTCGGCTTGCCAACTTTCGTGGATGTCCGTCAGGATGGGCAGCTGGAATTTGTTTTTTATGTCGGCCAGCATCTGTAGCCCCTTGACCAGTCCCGGCCCTCGGTAGGAATGGATGGAAGTACGGTTGGCCTTGTCGAATGATGCCTTGAAATATATGCGGACATCGAGCGCGTCGCTGATGTGGCGCACTACGGCGGCGATTTCGTCCAGCGTCTCGGCCGATTCTATGACGCACGGTCCGGCAATAAATATAGGTTCATCCATCTTCTTCTTTCATTTTTGTTACGGCCACAAAGATACAAAAAATTAGGACATGGAGTATCCTTGTGGCCAGGCCATGCACGCTGAGGGGCATTGAAATCTGTCGAGGCATTTGCGGGCTGGCGGCAGGTCCTGGCGACGAGCATCGCCACCGGGCCCGGGACAGGGGCGCGCGCAACGGGAATAGGGGAAAGAATTACGGGGCTAAGGCCCGTAATTCCTGGCCTTAGCCCCGTGAAACGAAAGTACGGCCCACGGAACATGGCGTCCGGGGCCGCACGATATTTGCTTTAGATATGAGACTTTAGTGCATGGAACCGCCGACAATGTCGAGCAATTCGGTCGTGATGGCCTGCTGGCGGGTCTTGTTGTACGTAAGCGTCAAGTCGCGCAGCAACTCGTCCGCATTGTCCGTTGCGACCTGCATGGCAACCACCCGGGCCGCGTGCTCACTGGCCAGGCTGTCGAGCATGGCGGCATAGAGCTTCAGGTGTAAGGTCTTGGGGACCAGTTCCACAAACAACTCATTGGCATTCGGCTCAAAGATGTAGTCCAGCCGAGGACCGGCTTCCGTCGGTTCCGAAACAGTCCCGCCTTCGAGTGCTATGGGCAGGTAGGTTTCGGTGGTAATAACCTGCGACGCAGTGCTTTTGAAGTGATGATAAAGCAGTGTGACCTGGTCTATTTCCTCCCGGACATACGCTCCCATGATTTCCTCCGCAACGGCCACGACGGGGTCGTATTGCGGATGGTCGAGTAGCGTGCTTTCGCCCCTTACTTCGATGGAGGAGGGCAGGTGCTTGGTCAGTGCGTCTTCTCCCTTTTTCCCGAAGGCATATACGCGGACCACCTCGATTTGCTTTTGTTGCAGGTCGCGGATGGCGTGCTGTGCTTCGCGGATGATGTTGCTGTTGTAGCCGCCGCAAAGGCTGGAGTTGGAAGTGAACAGTACGACGGCAGCCCGTTTGATTTCGCGTTTGGAGGAATAGGGCGATTCGATTTCGCCCGTTGCACCGGCCAGGAAAGAAGACATGATACGATTCAACCCCTTCTCATACGGCAGCATGCTCTCTATGGCCTGCTGAGCGCGGTGCAGCTTCGACGAAGCGACCATTTTCATGGCGCTCGTGATTTTGCGCGTGCTGTTGACAGAGGCTATTCGATTTTTAACTTCCTTGAGTGAAGGCATATCTTCTCGTTTTATTTGTACTGACCGGCAAGGTCGTTCGCTACATCCTCAATGGCTTTGCAGATATTGTCATCCAGTTTGCCTTCCGACAATGCCTGAATTGTGTCGGCATGGTTGGTGCGCATGATTTGCAGGAAGTGGTCCTGGAAGTCGGAGACTTTATCGAGGGGCACGTCCTTGAGGAGGCCGTGGGTGCCGCAATAAAGTATGGCGACCTGTTCACCGACGGGCATCGGCGAATATTGCTTCTGGATGAGCAACTGATTGTTCTTGCGCCCTTTGTCCAGGGTCATCGCCGTCACGGGGTCCATATCGGAGGAGAACTTGGAGAAGGACTCCAGTTCGCGATATTGAGCCTGGTCCAGTTTCAACGTACCGGCAACCTTCTTCATACTCTTGATCTGGGCAGCGCCACCGACACGGCTCACCGAGATACCGACATCGATGGCCGGACGGAAACCTTGGTTGAAGAGGTTGGTATCCAGGTAAATCTGACCGTCGGTGATGGAGATGACGTTCGTAGGAATGTAGGCGGAAACGTCGCCCGCCTGAGTCTCAATGATAGGCAGGGCCGTCAGGGAGCCGCCGCCGACCACTTTTCCCTGCATGCACGCAGGCAGGTCGTTCATCTTTTCTGCGACCTCGGTCTGGTTGTTGATTTTGGCCGCACGCTCCAATAGGCGGGAGTGCAGATAAAAGACGTCGCCGGGGTAGGCTTCGCGTCCTGACGGGCGACGAAGAATCAGGGAGACCTCACGGTAGGCCACGGCCTGTTTCGAGAGGTCGTCGTAGACTACCAGGGCGTGCTTGCCGCGGTCGCGGTAGAATTCGCCGATGGCGGCTCCGGCAAACGGAGCGAAGTATTGCAGCGCGGCAGGCTCGGCAGCTGTGGCCGAGACAACGATGGTGTAGGTCATGGCACCCTGCTCCTTCAGCGTATTGACGATGCTGGCTACCGTGGACGCCTTCTGGCCGATGGCGACGTAGATGCAATAGACGGGGTCGCCTTTGGCAAAGTTTTCCTTCTGATTGATGATGGTATCGATGGCTATGGCCGTTTTTCCCGTCTGGCGGTCGCCGATGATGAGCTCACGCTGGCCGCGGCCGATAGGAATCATGGAGTCGACGGCCTTTAGTCCCGTCTGCAGGGCCTGGTTTACAGGTTGTCTGTAAATAACACCGGGCGCTTTGCGGTCGAGCGGCATGAGGAACTTCTCTCCCTTGATTTCGGGGCCTCCGTCGATAGGAGTTCCCAAAGGATTGATGACACGGCCTAACATGTCCTCACTCACGCCGATGGAAGCTACACGTCCTGTACGCTTTACGCTCTGCCCTTCCTTGATACCTTCCGACGGGCCAAGCAAGACGATACCGACGTTGTCCTCCTCCAGGTTCATGGCTACGCCCATTACGCCGTCTTCAAATTCTACCAACTCGTTTTCCGTTACGTTGGACAGACCGTAGACACGGGCAACACCATCGCCAATGGATAGGACGACACCGACCTCTTCAAATTCGACCTCTGTTTTTAAGTCCTCGAGCTGTTTGAGCAATACGGCTGAGACTTCACTTGGCTTAATATTATTTGGCATACGTAATTTTTGAACTGAGATTTTTTAGCCTTGAGAAAAGTCCAAATGGACGCACTTAACGCTTGAGCGAACGCTGTAACTTGGAAAGCTGTGTACGGAGCGAAGCATCCAGTCTGTACGTGTCGTACTCTATGATAAATCCTCCTCCAATGTTTTTGTCTACCTTGACTTCAAGTTCGACGTCTTGGTTCGTCTGGCTCTGAATGAAGGACTGCAGACGTTTTTGGAGTTGTTTACCGGCTGGAACGGGAAGAATCAACTTGCCCTTGACGATGTGCTTTTGTTTACAGTAAAGTGAAATGTAAGAGTTGGCAATGAAAGACATCAAGTCCGTTCGATGGTGCTTGACCACCAAGGCGATGAAGCGCTGCGTGGACTGGGACAATATCCCTTTCTTCTCACTGCGGCACACCAGCGCTACGATGTCGCAGATCTGGCTGGAAGTGAGTACCGGATTGCGCAGCGTGTTACGAAGAAGTTCAACTTCCTGTAACGCCTGAAACAGGCGGTTCATTTCCTTGTAAACGCGGTCTTCTTCTCCCGACTGGGAGGCAAAGGCGTATAGGGCTTTCGCATAACGAATAGAGATGATACCTATATCCATGGTTCTTCTTATTTATTCTTCGTCATTTCGTTCAACATGTTGTTGATGAGTTCCTCTTGCTCGCTGTCGCTTTCCAGTTTCTGGCGCATAACTTTCTCAGCGATGTGGACGGACAAATCAACGACAGATGAACGGACTTCCTGTAAGGCGCTTTCTTTTTCGGCAGCAATCTGCGCTTTGGCTTCGAGAATCAACTTGCGCCCCTCTTCCTGTGCTTTTTCTCGCGCTTCCTTTATTATCGTATCACGCGTCGCCATCGCCTCTTTGAGGATTTGCGCTTGCTTCTCATGAGCATTTCTCAAAATAGCTTCGCTTTCTGACTTGATATTGGCCAACTTTTCATTGGCTTCCCGTGCATTTTTCAAGGACTCGTCAATAAAATTCTTCCGCTCCTGGACCATCTTGACGATGACGGGGAAGCCGAATTTTCCCACTACGACGAGGACTACGATGAATGCAAGAGACATCCAGAAAAGTAGGCCTAAGTCAGGACTCAGTATGGATGGCAAGTTTTGCATAAATTGTTTTTGATTTTAGGTCGAACCGATTAGAGGAACAAACAAAGCAGGCAGACAACGACTGCGAAGAGAGCCACGCCTTCAACCAGGGCTGCTGCAAGAATCATGTTGGAGCGAATATCGCTCGTAGACTCCGGCTGACGCGCAATAGCCTCCATGGCGGAACTACCAATGCGCCCAATACCAAGACCTGCGCCAATGACTGCGATACCTGCGCCGATGCCAGCGCCCAACTGTGCGATACCTGCGGCTTCTAATAATGCGAGTAATAACATAACTATAAGTTTTTGATGTTGTTAATTATTTGACTATTCTGTTTATTTTTCTTCAGTTGCGGGGTGGGCTAATCCAATGAATACGGCACTCAGCATGGTGAATACGTATGCCTGGATGTATGCTACCAGTAATTCGAGCGCGTTCATGAAAATCATGAGCAGGAAACTTACGAATGAAAGCGAAGAACCAATGGCAACGCCCAACTGGCAGGTGATGAAGATGACACACGTCAGGGCCAGAATCGTGGCGTGGCCGCCCACCATATTCGCGAACAGACGGACCATCAAGGCAAACGGTTTCGTGAATATGCCGAAAAATTCTATCACGGGCATCAAGGGGATGGGGACCTTCAGGAAGGCGGGCACGTCCGGCCAGAAAATATCTTTCCAGTAAGCCTTGCTACCAAACAGGTTGATGGCAATAAAGGTGCAGACCGCCAGGAAGAAGGTAATCATGATATTCCCCGTCACGTTGGCACCGCCCGGGAAGAAGGGAACCAGTCCCATTAGGTTCGTGATGAATATAAAGAAGAATGCCGTGAGCAGATAAGGCGTGTAAGGCCGATAGTGTGCTTCGCCGATGCTGGGCTTTATGATGTCGTCCACAATCGACATGACGAACATTTCCATCAGGCCAACGAATCCCTTGGGCGCCTCGCTCTCTACGGAGCGCTTCTTATACCAGCGGGCGCAGCTTAGGAAGATGGTCAGCATGAGTACTACAACGATCCAGATCTGTACGACATCTTTCGTTATGGAAATATCCAACGGCCTTACGGTCGTACCGTCAGCCTGTTTCTCGTAAATCTTGCCGTTGCGCTCATTATCGATGTAGAAATTCTCATACACCTTTCCGTCTGACAGCTTGGCCGAACTGAACGCATGCCATCCCGTCGTTTCGCTTTTCACTATGACCAGGAGGGGAATTGTTACATGGGTATCGCCCCACGTAGTGATGTGCCACTCGTAGGCGTCGGCCATGTGTCCGAGAATGATTTCCTTCACGTCCACCGAATTCCCTTGTTCCTGTGCCGATACGCTTTGTACGGTGAACAGACACAGAACTGCTATCAGGAAATAACGATAATATGTTCTAAACCGCTTCATGTTTTACTACCGACCTTTTTTCTTGCTGGATAAAGTATAGGCTCATGTACACCACCGCAATCACGTAGAAGACCACAAGGTTTGCGGCGAACATGGCAATACTTTCTCTGAACAGTACCCCGTACACGAGAAGGAAGCCCACGCAGAGGAGCAGTCGTATCATTTTTACCGCCAAGTAGAATGTCGGCAATATTTTTGACTCCTGTTCCAGCAGTCGCTTCTGTATCTGCATACTCACGTAGCTATAGGCAAAGAAGAAAATGGCTAAGAGGGTAATCGGAATGACCTGAGTCTTGGCCGCCGTACCGACTATCGCCGTTTCGCACAGCAACAGGAGAGGGCCGACGAGGCAAAATATTACAGCCAGAATCACCAATGCCTTTAGCGTTTTCATAATTGCCAGATATCTACTTTATACTTCTACACAAATGAAGACTTCATTGCGCGCTACATCTATAAACCCGCTCTTGATCTCGACTGTGGTTGCGACGTTCCCCTTGCAGTGAACCTCGCCCTGGCCCAGGCTCGAGATGATGGGAGCGTGGTGCTGCAGGACTTCAAAGCGTCCTTTGGTGCCGGGCACCGTAACGCTTTCGGCCTCACCCTTATACAATACTCGTTCCGGAGAAACGATGGTTACTTTCATCATATTGATTATTTTCCTTCCGCTTTCGACTTCAGCATCTTACCCTTTTCGATGGCGTCCTCAATGGTTCCGACGTTCAGGAAGGCCTGTTCGGGCAGGTCGTCCACTTCTCCGTCGAGAATCATGTTGAAGCCCCGGATGCAGTCCTCGATGGACACCATGATGCCGGGTACGCCCGTGAATTTCTCAGCCACGGTAAACGGCTGGCTCAGGAAACGCTGTACGCGGCGCGCACGGTTCACGGTCAACTTGTCCTCTTCGGAGAGTTCGTCCATGCCGAGGATGGCAATGATGTCCTGTAACTCTTTGTACTTCTGCAGGATTTGCTTGACGCGTTGCGCACATTCGTAATGGTCTTTCCCTATTATGTTCGGGTCAAGGATACGCGAGGTAGAGTCAAGCGGGTCTACCGCGGGATAGATACCCAACTCCGTAATTTTTCGGCTTAATACCGTGGTTGCGTCCAAGTGCGTAAAGGTCGTGGCCGGTGCGGGGTCAGTCAGGTCGTCCGCCGGAACGTACACGGCCTGTATGGAAGTGATGGAGCCGTTTTTCGTAGAAGTGATACGCTCCTGCATGGCGCCCATTTCACTGGCCAAAGTCGGCTGGTAACCTACCGCCGAAGGCATTCGGCCCAGCAAGGCGGAAACTTCGGAACCGGCCTGGGTGAAGCGGAATATGTTGTCAATGAAGAACAATATGTCGCTCGCCTTTCCCGTTTGGGCTCCTGCGTCGCGGAAGGACTCTGCAATCGTCAGTCCCGAGAGCGCCACGGACGCACGTGCTCCAGGTGGCTCGTTCATCTGACCATAGACCAAGGTGGCCTGGCTCTTCTCTACCTCCGAGTAATCCACCTTCGTCAGGTCCCATTCGCCGGCTTCCATGGCTTTTTCAAATTCCTCACCATATTTAATAACGCCGGACTCTATCATTTCGCGCAGCAGGTCGTTGCCTTCACGGGTACGCTCGCCGACGCCCGCAAAAACGGAGAAGCCATCGTGTCCCTTGGCAATGTTATTGATCAGCTCCATAATCAAGACCGTCTTGCCTACGCCCGCTCCGCCGAACAGACCAATCTTACCGCCTTTCGCATAGGGCTCCAGCAAGTCTATGACCTTGATACCGGTATAGAGCACCTCGCTACTTGTCTTCAGGTCCTCGAACTTTGGAGGTTCGCGGTGAATAGGGTAGGCGTCGACAGCCTTACTCAGGGGCTTCAGGCCATCAATGCTTTTGCCGGTGACATTCAGCATGCGGCCTTTGATCTGGTTGCCTGTCGGCATCGTGATGGCCGATCCCAGCGCCTTGGCCTCGAGGCCGCGCTTCAAACCGTCCGTATTGTCCATGGCCACGGTGCGGACGGTGTCCTCACCGATATGCTGCTGGACTTCCAAGATGATTTTCCGCCCGTCGGGATGCGCCACTTCCAGCGCCTCATGAATATCTGGCAAAACCTCGTCGGCTTTTTTGCCGTTCGTCTCAAAGCAAACATCGACAACTGGTCCGATGATCTGCGATATATGCCCAATTTTCTCTTGAACGTTATTCATTATGCTTGTGGCTTATGATGTTGCTGCAAAGATAATATTTTCTGCGATGTGTGAGTGTTGAAATATGTTAGCGCAGTGAAATATATGTGGCGCACCCGCTTTTTGGAGCACAATTCTCGTCTTTAAGAAGAGTGCCTGGCAAAGCGGATTTTGTCAGATGGACAATTCATCCAAAACGCGTATCAATTGCTTGTCCATTTTCTTGTGTTTGCCGACCGCGTCAATGAAGGGGACGTAAACCACTTCGTTGTTGCGGACGCCCACCATGACGTTGCGTTGGCCCTGCACCAAGGCCTGGATGGCGCCTACGCCGACGCGGCTGGCCAGGATTCGGTCGCGTGCGGAGGGAGAACCGCCGCGCTGCAAGTGTCCGAGGATGGAGACGCGGACGTCAAACTGCGGGTATTCCTTATTTACGCGGTCTGCGTAGTAGATGGCACCGCACTTGGGGCTTTCGCTCACAATGACGATGCAGCTCTTCTTGCTCTTGCGGATTCCGCGCTCCATGAATTTAATGAGCTGGTCGCTGCCCGTCGAGTCCTCCGGGATGATGGCCGCTTCCGCACCCGCCGCGATGGCGCTGTTCTGAGCCAGGAAACCTGCGTCGCGTCCCATCACTTCGACGAAGAAGATGCGTTCGTGCGAGGTAGCCGTGTCGCGGATTTTGTCTACGCACTGTGTAATGGTGTTCAGCGTCGTGTCGTATCCGATAGTGCTGTCCGTTCCGAACAAATCGTTGTCAATGGTTCCCGGTAGTCCGATACATGGGAAATCGTATTCTTCGGCCAGTTTCATGGCTCCCGTGAGCGAACCGTTACCGCCAATGACCACCAGGGCATCAATCCCTTCCTTGCACAGTGTTTCGTAAGCCTGGCGGCGGCCTTCCGGAGTCTCAAATTCCTTGCAGCGGGCCGTGCGGAGAATCGTGCCGCCCGTTTGTATGATGTTGCTGACGTCTTCGGTCGTGAACGTTTTGACTTCGTCGTTGATCAGGCCGTAGTATCCGCGGTAAATTCCTTTAATCTTAAATCCGTTGCATATACCGCTTCGCGTCACGGAGCGGATGGCTGCGTTCATTCCGGGTGCGTCACCTCCGGAAGTCAGGACGCCTACACATCTAATTTTTCCCATGTCGTCAAGTTTTTATGTTTCTATGTAGTTAAGTTGTCACAAAGTAGAGAATCACTGCACCAACAGCCCAGCCGGCCAGTATCTTGCCGGAAATGTGGCGTACATACCAGCGCAGGGTTACGTTCTCCATTTTCATGAGCGCAAATCCTGCCATGGTACCGATGGACAGTAGGGAGCCGCCCAACGCGGTAGAGTAGCTGAGCAGCGGCCAGAACACGCCGTCCTGTCCGAAGTTTTGGGTCAGCTCGGTATGCCCATAGACCAAATCCTGCGAGAAGAACGATATGTTGGCAATGATGATGGCTATGTTGTTGAATACGCCCGAGAGGAAGCCCATGAACGCCCCGATGATGTAGATGTTGTTCAGGCTGGACAGGCTCCAGTTGAAGAAGCGCTCCAGCAAGCCCGTTTCGTTTATCGCGCCAAAGGTCAGCGTGATACCGATAATGAAAAGGATGTTCTGGATGTTGATGTATTGCAGGGCGATGGGCAGGCGTTTCCGTATCATCTTGTCACTCTTCATCAGCGAACGGTTGCAAAGTTCGTTGACTATCCACAGCAGGGACAACACGCACAGCGCTCCCAGGAAGGGAGGCAGCTGGGTAATGCGGTGAAAGGTCGGGATGAACCACAGACCGCCAATACCTACGAGGAGCATGAGAAAACGCTGCGAGCGGGTCAGCAAAGTGTCGTCGCCACGGTAACGGGGCGCTGTGCGAGCCCATTCCAACCGGGCCGGCAGCTTCCGCGAAATCAGCACCAGCGTCGTGACCAACGCCACCAGGCAGGGCAGCAGCAGGGTCCGGGCATAGGCCGTCGGCGTCACGAGCCCGCTTGTCCACAGCGTCAGGCTGGTGACGTCGCCAATTACGGTGAAGGCGCCGCCGCAGTTCGCTGCGAGAACAATGACTGCGCCCAGAATCATGCGTTGGCGTTCGTTGGCTATCATGGTGTGCATGATGGCCAGCATCATACAGACGGTAGTCAGGTTGTCTAAGTTGGCGGACAGTAGGAATGTGATTCCCGCGAGTGTCCAAGTGAAGCGGCGGGAGTCGCGTGTGCGAAGCCATTCCTGGATAAAGTCGAAGCAGCCGTTGTTGTTGAGGACTTCGACAATGGTCATGGTGCCTATGAGAAAGAGGACGAGGCCTGCCGCGTTGGCTACGTAGGGCAGGAACACCAGGTTGGCAATGAAGTCCTTCACCGAGTGCGTGCTCAGCGTGTTGTTAGTCAGATAAGAAAGGAAATCAATCGGGTGTTCTGCAATAATAAATTCTGTGCCGTAACCGATATAGAGCAGCCAACAGCAAACACCCATAAACATCGCAACAGCAGCCTTATTTATGCGATTAACGTTTTCTGTTGCTATAAGCAATAGTCCGATGATAAAGATTGCTATTATAATATAAACAGCCATAATCCATACTCGGTTGTGAGAGCGGCAAACGGGACTCGAACCCGCGACCCTTGGCTTGGGAAGCCAATGCTCTACCAACTGAGCTACTGCCGCGTGAAATCGAATGCAAATATAGCACTATTATTTGAATTGGCCAACTTCTCGCGCCTCAAAATATTGTGAAAAGAGCTGTCAGCCGTTTTTTTCTATGCGGAGCGGCAGGCGACGCGGCTATTCGGCCCGTCTGAGGGCGGACGCCGCGCCGTGGCTGCGATGCTCGCCGGAAGGCGCCGGCTACGTTCTGCGCGTACGCCCCTAAGCCCCGTTTTTACGGGCCTTAGGGAAGAAAAAACGGGAATAGGGCGAGGCGTCCGGCGGCCGGGCCGACAAAAAAGTAAGGGCATCCCACCACAGGGGATGCCCTTACCAGGAGATGAAGAAAAGGGATTTTGCGTTTATCGCTTATTTCTTGTCGGAATTAACGTCGCCGAGCTCGACGGCAAAACTCTTGTTGATGCCGCTCTGTGTCTTGGCGCGAATCCAGAGCACGCGGTCCGCGCTCATGTTGGCAGCTTTCACGGCTTCGTCAAAGTCGGCCGTGGTGTGCATCTCCTTATCATTGACTTGCATGATAATGATGCCCTTGGTGATGCCGGCCGTCTGCATTTTGCCACTACGGATGGCCGTAACGACCAGACCGTAGCGAAGGTTGAGTTCCTGCTTCTCCTTGTCGGTCAGCGGGCGCAGGGCTGCTCCCATAGCGTCGGAATCCAGTCGCTCTATGGGCTCGGTCGTGCCCTGAATGTTTTTCAGCACGATTTCACTCGTGTAGGTTTTCTTGTCTCTCATGTAGGTGATTTTGACCTTGTCGCCCGGCTGGTGATTAATGAGCAGTTCCTGGAGCTCACTCATCTTCTCCACCTTGTGATTGTCAATGCCGGTGACGACATCGCCGGAGCGGAGCACGTCGGCGGCCGAACCGTCGGAGCTTACTTCGTCAACATATACGCCGGTGACGGTGCCCAGGTCGACTTCGTGGCCTTTTTCTTTCTCGCTGTCAATGTATGTGGTGACGTCGGCTCCGGTGATGCCCAATACGGCCCGCTGAACCGTTCCGTAGTTCTTCAGGTCGGAGACGACTTTGTTCATGATGGAAGTCGGGATGGCGAATCCATAGCCGGCGTAGGAGCCGGTCTGGGAATAGAGCATCGCATTGATGCCGACCAGTTCGCCGCGGGCGTTGACCAGCGCACCGCCGGAGTTGCCGGGGTTGATGGCGGCGTCGGTCTGGATGAAGCTCTCTACCCCGCGCGGGTTGGCTCCCAGGCCTCTGGCCTTGGCGCTGACAATGCCGGCCGTGACCGTAGACGTCAGGCTAAACGGGTTGCCGATAGCCAGAACCCATTCGCCGATTTTCAAGTCGTCGGAGCTCCCTATTTTAATAGGTGTGAGGTCGGTGGCTTCTATTTTGATCAGTGCCAGGTCGGTCGTCTTGTCCAGGCCGATGATGCGGCCCTTAAATTCCCGGTTGTCGTTCAGCTTGACCAGGAGCTCGTCGGCGTTTTCCACCACGTGATTGTTCGTAACAATATAGCCGTCGGAAGAGAGGATGACGCCAGAACCTGCGCCCACCTGCTTCGGCGTGATGCGGCGCTGTTGCGAGTTGCCGTCGTTGCGGCGTCCGAAAAAGTCGCCGAAGAAGTCTTCAAACGGGTCGTAGTATTCTACAACCTGGGATTTCGCGTTTGTCGTTACCTTAATATAAACAACCGAATTGACGGCCTTCTCGGCAGCATACGTCAAGTCGATGGGTTGTGCCGCAGTCTGGGCACTGGCTGTCGGCACACAGACGCCCAGCGTCAATGCCAGTGCCAGCATACTACATAGTTTTCGTCTCATAATCTTTCTATGTTTTAGAATTAAGTTTTCGGAGCGCAAAATTAACCGATTAGCTGATATTCAGGTCATCAAAATCGCGAAAATGTGCGTCGCTCTTGTTTTCTTTAACACAGAAAAGTCGGGACTTAACAGCGGTTATCGCGACAAACTCGGAATTTCACGTTCTTTTGTCTCTCGTTCTCATTCTCCAGGCTTCCAGGCGACGAATGGACCATTTGTCAAGTCGGAATAGCATATTCGGAAAAACCGGGCCGGCTCCACGCAAATCTTTTCAGTAGTGAACAAATTACGCCCGATTGTGCAAAGAATCTTGAATATAATTTTGGTGTCGTGAAGAAAAAAAGTTATATTCGCATCGAATTACTTAACCTAATTTGTTTGGTATGAAGAAATATAATTTTGGTGCAGGACCTTCTATCCTCCCGCAAGAAGTGATGAAAGCCACGGCTGACGCTTGTGTTGAATTTCAGGGAACGGGACTTTCCCTTATGGAAATGAGCCACCGCTCTAAAGAATTTCAGGCCGTCATGGACGAGGCTCAAGCGTTGTTCAAGGAATTGCTGGAGATTCCTGAGGGCTATTCCGTATTGTTCTTAGGCGGCGGAGCAAGTCTGGAATTCTGTATGGTGCCGTATAACCTCCTCGAGAAAAAAGCCGCATATCTGAACACTGGCGTCTGGGCCAAGAAGGCCATGAAAGAGGCCAAACTCTTCGGTGAAGTAGTGGAAGTGGCTTCTTCCGCTGACGCCAACTATACTTTCATACCGAAGGACTACACGGTACCGGCCGATGCCGACTACTTCCATATCACGACGAACAATACGATTTATGGTACGGAATTGAGGCGTGACCTCGACAGCCCTGTGCCTCTCGTAGCCGATATGTCGTCCGACATCTTCTCTCGTCCGCTCGACGTCAGCAAGTACGGCCTTATCTATGGCGGTGCGCAGAAAAACCTGTCGATGGCCGGCGTTACCTTCGTTATCGTAAAGAACGACCTGCTGGGCAAGGTTAGTCGCCCGATTCCGACCATGCTGGACTATCGTACCCACGTCGACAAGGGCTCTATGTTCAATACGCCGCCTGTTGTTCCCATCTACTGTGCTTTGCAGAACCTGAAGTGGATCAAGGCCCAGGGAGGCGTGAAGGAAATGGAGCGCCGCGCCAAGGAGCGTGCCGAAGTGCTCTATTCGGAGATAGACCGCAACAAGTTATTCCGCGGCACGGCCGTTGCCGAGGACCGTTCGTTAATGAACATCTGCTTCGTAATGGCCGACGAATACAAGGAACTGGAACCCAACTTCCTGAAATTTGCGACGGAGAAAGGCATGTCGGGCATCAAGGGACACCGTTCGGTGGGCGGATTCCGTGCTTCCTGCTACAACGCCATGCCCCTGGAGGGCGTTCAGGCGCTCGTTGCCTGCATGAAAGAATTTGAGGCCCAAGTATAAGCGTTAAGTAATGATCTGTAGCCAAAGGATAGAGCAGTGCCGGACAAAGATTCTGCCCGTAATCATTCGGTAGAAGTTCGTCGCTATTGGTCTTATCCTTTGGCTACACCTATTAATCCATTATACCATGAAAATATTAGTAGCAACAGAAAAGCCTTTTGCCCCGGTTGCGGTGAAAGGAATCAGGGATATTTTTGATGCGGCGAACTTCAATACCGTACTTCTGGAAAAGTATTCCAGTAAGCAGGAACTGCTGGAGGCGGTGAAGGACGTCAATGCGCTCATCGTCCGTTCCGATAAAATAGACGCCGAAGTAATGGACGCTGCACCGGAACTGAAAGTCGTAGTTCGCGCAGGTGCCGGATATGACAACATAGATTTGGCGGCTGCCACTGCGCACGGCATCGTAGTGATGAACACGCCCGGCCAGAATGCCAACGCCGTGGCCGAACTGGTCATCGGTTTGTTGATTTACACCATCCGGAATCGCTTTGACGGAACGTCCGGCACGGAACTGATGGGGAAAAAGCTCGGACTGATGGCCTTTGGCGCGGTAGCGCAGAACGTTGCCCGCATAGCGAAAGGCATGGGCATGGACGTTTCCAGCTATTCGCCCCTCAATCGCCCGCAAAAGATTATCGACGCCGGATTCCACGTTCATGAGAGCGCAGAGGCACTGTTCATGTACAACGACATCGTCAGCCTGCACATTCCCGCTACGCCCCAAACCAAGCGCAGCATCACGTACGACCTGATTAAGAGCATGAAACCGAACGCCATTCTGGTCAATTCCGCCAGAAAGGAAATCATAGACGAAGAGGGCCTCTTGAAGGCAATGACCGAACGCCAGGATTTGCGCTACGTGACCGACCTGAAACTTGACGCGCACGAAGAGGCGGTTGAGAAGTTGGGGAACAGGTATGTCTTCACGCCGAAGAAGATGGGCGCGCAGACCGCCGAGGCCAATATCAATGCCGGCCTTGCTGCTGCCAACCAGATTGTGGACTATTTCAAAGACGGCAATAAACAGTATCAAGTCAACAAGTAAATCCAAACACCATGCCAAGAGTAAAACCTTTTCGGGGAATCCGTCCCCCAGCATCGCTTGTTGAAGAAGTCGAGTGCCGTCCTTACGACGTCCTGAGCTCAGAGGAAGCACGGGCCGAGGCCGGTGACAACGAGAAGTCGCTCTATCACATCATCAAGCCCGAAATCAACTTCCCCGAGGGAACCAGTGAATACGACCCGCGGGTCTATGAGAGCGGCGCGGAGCAGTTCAAAAAGTTCATGGACAAAGGCTGGCTCGTGCAGGACGACGAGGAGAATTACTACCTGTACGCTCAGACGATGAACGGCAAAACGCAGTATGGCATAGTCCTTTGTGCTTATGTCGAAGACTACATGAAGGAGGTCATCAAAAAGCACGAGCTGACCCGCCGGGACAAGGAGGAAGACCGCATGAAGCACGTCCGTGCAACGAATGCCAATATAGAACCGGTTTTCCTGGCCTATAAGAATTGCGAGCCGCTCAGTCAGCTCATCAAGAAATATGCCGCGCAGCCGCCCGTGTATGACTTCATCGCGCCCATCGACGGTTTCCGGAATCAATTCTGGGTAATTGCGGACAAGGAGGACCAGGCCCTGATTACTGCGTCCTTTGCCAAGATGGATTCTCTGTACATCGCAGACGGCCATCACCGTTCGGCCGCCGCAGCGTTGGTCGGTGCCGAGCGTGCCGCCCAGAATCCCAACAATACGGGCGACGAGGAGTATAATTTCTATATGGCGGTCTGCTTCCCGGAGGACCAGTTGACGGTCCTCGACTATAATCGCGTGGTTCGCGATTTGGCGGGGATGACTCCGGCCGAGTTCCTCAAGGCGCTGGAGCGTAACTTCGTTGTGGTCGACAAGGGGACGGAAAACTATAAGCCCCAGCATCTGCACGAGTTCTCTCTTTATCTGGACCGGCATTGGTATTCCCTGACGGCCAAACCCGGAACTTTCGACCCGAACGACCCGATTGGCGTCCTCGACGTCGACATCTCGTCGCGTCTCATCTTGGACGAACTGCTCGGCATTAAGGACTTGAGGAGCGACCAGCGTATTGATTTCGTCGGCGGCCTTCGCGGGCTCAACGAGTTGAAGCAGCGTGTGGACTCCGGCGAGATGAAGATGGCGCTCGCCCTTTATCCGGTTTCGATGCAGCAGATCATGACCATCGCGGACAGTGGGCGCATCATGCCACCGAAAGCCACGTGGTTCGAGCCGAAGCTGCGTAGCGGTCTGGTTATTCACAAGCTCGATTAAAATCTTTCAACGCCTTGTAAAACAAAAGGAAACGCTGTCCGGACTTGGTTCTGAACAGCGTTTCCTTTTATGTGTTGCAACTGCCGCTACCCGGGAGGTGTCGGGGGGAATGCCGCGACGTTCGGCTTGCGTTTCCGCAGGGTGGACGATAGGGGCCGCGTGAAAGTCGCGTATTTTCTACTGCGAAGGCAGACAGCGCATTTCGATGGCGAAGGTCGTGCCCGACGGTCCGCTGCTTTTTACGTAAATGCGCCCCTTGTGGTATTCCTCCACAATTCTCCTGGCAAGGGACAGTCCAAGCCCCCAGCCCCGTTTCTTGGTGGTAAAGCCCGGGCGGAATACGGCCGTTTGCAATTTCCGCGGGATGCCGTGCCCGGTGTCCGATACTTCGATGAGTACGTGTTGGTTCAGCAGTGTGTAGCGTACGGAAATCCGGCCTTTTCCGCCCATGGCGTCGATGGCGTTTTTGCAAAGGTTTTCTATCACCCATTCAAACAGGGACGGATTGACTTCCACTAGGAGTGGGTGCGGGGGGCGCTCCACCTCGAACAGTACCGCTTCCGGTGCCCGCCGTTTCATGTAGGCAATGGCCTGGGCCACGACTTCGGTCAGCTCGTGTTGGGTCAATTCCGGTTCCGAACCGATTTTCGAGAAGCGTTCCGCGATGAGCCGCAAGCGTTGGATGTCATTCTCCAGGTCGGGCAGCAACGGGTCGTCCGGGTAATTGTCGCGAAGAATCTCGGACCAGGCCATCAGCGACGTAATGGGCGTCCCCAACTGGTGCGCCGTTTCGCGCGACAGCCCCACCCAGATTTTGTTTTGTTCGGCGCGCTTGGTTGCCAGCAACGCATAGATGGCCACGAAGATAAAGGCCGCCACCACAATCAGTTGTACGTAAGGATAGATCGCTAACTGACGCAGCAGTTTCGATTCGCCGTAGCAGATGGAGATAACCTCGTCCGCGTTTTCAGCCGTTTGGCCGGCCGCATCGTTGGGCACAATGGGCATGCGCATCACCCGTCCGGCGTGGAGCATATTGGCCGCCAGCGCCTTCAGCGTCTTCTCGTCCGTCTGCTTTCCGTCTATGTTTCTCGAGTCCAGGATGTTCCCGTCCTTGTCCAAGATGATAATCGGAATGGTATGGTTCTGGTTGATGACTTTTAGCACGAGGCTCAGGTCCGCATTCTCGTCGGCACGAATGAGCGAACGCATGGCTTCAGCCCATATCTCCATACGGTTCTGCTCTTCCAGTTTAAGTTTGCTCGTCAGGTTATGGGACACGATGAGCGAGGCCGCCGCCAGGAGCGTAGCCACCACAATGAAAGCAATCTTGAAACGGGACAGATAGGCTGGGCGAAACATGTGAAAGCGTAGGACTGAAGAGAGTAGGGGGATGAGGCTTATTTCTCGCGTACCATCGCCAGAATTTCCTCCATGTGGTTCAACAGGTCTTCCCGGCCGTAGCCCGATGCGCTGCTGGTGACGAAGTGTGGGGGCAATTCCTCCCATTCCTGCGAAAGTTGCCGGAGAAAGGAGCTCAGGTTTTTGGCCGTCTTGGGACTTTTCGGCTTGTCCGCTTTCGTAAATACGAGCGTGAAGGGTACGCTGTTCTCGCCCAGCCACGAGATGAAGTCGAGGTCAATCTCCTGGGGCGGGATGCGGGAATCTATCAAGACGAAAAGGTTCGTCAGCTGCTCGCGCCGCAGGATATAGCTCGATATGATTTGCGTCAGTTGCTGGCGTGCCTGCTTGCTCTGCCGCGCATAGCCATAACCCGGCAAGTCGACCAGATACCAGCTGTTGTTGATGAGAAAATGATTGATCAACAGTGTCTTACCGGGAGTGGCCGACGTCATGGCAAGGGCTTTCCGCCCCGTAAGCATGTTGATGAGACTACTCTTCCCGACATTGCTGCGCCCGATGAAGGCAAACTCCGGAAGCCGGCCGGTCGGGCATTTCTGGTAGTTGGAATTGCTGACCTTAAATTCCGCAGAACGGATTTCCATGCGATTAAAATGTAACGGTTACTAATTGTGGCCGGGACATGGGGACCGATGTGGCGGGACAGTCGCCGCCCGAGCCGATTCTTTGACTACAAATGTACGCACTTTTTTCGGATAATAAAGAAATTGCGCGGCGCGAACTCCGTCCGTGACCGCTCCGGACGTTCCAATCCAAGGCCGGGAAGGTGGTAGGGGAGGACCGTTCTGGTAGCGACGGTAGCGCTTTGTGGCAACTGGAGTTGGGCGCTTTCGGTCTTTTCGCGTATATTTGCAAGCGCTAAGGACCCAACTGAACTATGCCTCCCGGGGCACTCGCTACGGAGCAAACGGACGGGCCTGTTTCCCGATTTACTGGGCTAAGGCCCGTCGCTACGCGCCTAAGGCAAGAAATTACGGGGCTAAGCCCCGTGTCCGGTGGCCCTGGAGGCCTTTCTCGAATTATAAATGATGTCGAACGAACAATTTCCTTCCAAACTCCTTGAACGCGCCGTGTCCGAGTGCGCCAAACTGCCCGGCATAGGCCGTCGTACGGCCCTTCGCCTGGTGCTTCATCTGCTGGGGCAAAGTTCCGACGCGGTTCATGCGCTGGCCGACAGCCTGGTCCGGCTGCGTGACGAAGTGAAGTATTGCAAGGTTTGCCATAATATTTCCGATACGGATGTTTGCGACATCTGTTCCAACGCATTGCGCGACCATAGTGTCATCTGCGTTGTGGAAAACGTCCGCGGCGTGCTGTCCATAGAGAATACGGGACAGTTCCATGGCGTGTACCACGTGTTGGGCGGAGTCATTTCGCCCGTCGACGGCATCGGACCGGCCGACCTAGAGCTTGATTCGCTCATAGAACGCGTTAGTGCCGGCGGCGTAGAGGAGGTCATCCTGGCCCTCAATCCGACCATGGAAGGCGACACTACGATTTTTTACATCCAGCGGCGTCTGGCCGAGTTCCCGGTGCGGCTGTCCGTTTTGTCTCGGGGAGTCAGCGTAGGCGACGAACTGGAATTTACGGACGAAGTAACCCTGGGACGCTCCATAGCCGACCGGAAAACGCTCAAATAAATTGAAGGAGACGACAACGTGGAAAAAAGTAATTTGATTCGTGAACGCATTTGCTATGTGGGGGCTTTAATCGTGATGGGCCTATGGGCGCTGCTGTCGGAACTCAATCTGGTCCCGACCAATTATCTGGCCCATCATCCTCGCCTGGTCTACTATCTGGACCTGCTGTCGGTCGTCACGTCGCTGGGCGGCACGTTCGTGGCCCTGCGCTTTTTCGTCTTCCGCCCCGTGGCCGCCCTGCTGCATGTCGACTCGCCCGTGGCGGCGTGGCAGGCCTATCGGCGTTGCTGCCTGGTCCGGACGGGAGTGCTGACGCTGGCCGTGTGGTTTAACGTATTCTACTATTATGCCTCCGACTATACGACGACGCCGGGCTATTGTCTGCTCATCGGACTGATAGGTTGGCTGTTTTGTTGGCCTTCCGGGGGAGAGTTCGAACGTTTGCGCGCACGCAAGAAGCATTGACCCTTTTTGAAAGGACCGTCTGTTCTTACGTCGACCGTAACGTTCACCCTTATTTTTCCAGAGCGGAAATCCGGAGGGTCGGTTCGGCTACCTGTCAATATAAACCGAAGATAATCATGGAAAGCAGTTATCCTCTTCTGACCGCGGAACACGTGCGGCTGCGCTGCTTGGAGCCCGAGGACCTCGAGCTTCTCTACACCATCGAGAACGACCCGCAGCTCTGGGACATCGGGATGAGCCGCCGGCCCTATTCGCGCTTTGCCCTGCGGCAGTATATCGCGCAGCAGCCTCACGACATTTACCAGGGCAATGAACTCCGTCTGGTCATCGAAGAGCGGGCGACTGCAAAGGGCATAGGCCTCATCGACCTGACGAACTTTTCGCCGACCGACCAATTGGCCGAAATCGGTATTGCCATCCTGGCCGAAAAACGCGGATACGGTTACGGCCAACAGGCCATAGGCGCCCTGGAGCGCTATTCCTGCCAGGTGTTCCACATCCGGCAATTGTACGCTCACGTCCTGTCCCGATACAATCCGGCTGCCCATCGCCTCTTTCAGGAAGCAGGTTTTCAGCCCGTTGCGGAATTGCCCGCCTGGCACCTGTATCGCGGGAAGTACGAGGCCGTCACGGTTTACGTGAAAAACATAGAAAAAAATGCCCGTTAAGGTTGGTCTATTCAAAAGAACATTGTATCTTTGCACCCGGTTACGAGAGAGTGACGCTACAACATCAAAACATAAAGCATGGTGCGTTAGTTCAGCTGGTTAGAATACATGCCTGTCACGCATGGGGTCACGGGTTCGAGTCCCGTACGCACCGCAAGGCTTCAGAGACATCTGAAAGCCAGCGAATGACGAAGCCCACAAAATCAATGATTTGTGGGCTTCGTTTTTTCTTTTTAGAGCCATTCTGAAGACAAACAAATTCCCCAAACAGACAAAGTTGAGTTACCAAATCGTTACAGAAAAAACGGGCTTTTGGAATTGTAACGATTTTCTTTGTAAGTCGCTGATTTGTCGTATGTTGTCATTAAAATGTCCGCTTGTAAATCAATTATTAATCTTTCCTTTGCAGGCAATGTGTAACAGTTGTAACGAAGGAGCAAAATTAAAAGGTTTATGAGCAAAAGTACATTCCGAATCCTCTTTTATCTGAGGAAAAACTACCTGAACAAGTCAGGCAAGGCGGGTATCATGATCCGCCTGACGGTGAACGGTGACATGGTGCAGTTCAGTTCCAAACTGGACATAGAACCGTCATTGTGGGACACGAAAGCCGGGAAAGCGGCAGGAAACAGTGTCAAGGCAAGACAGATGAACTCTATGCTGGAGGACATCCGCACAGCCCTGAGCAATCATTACCGGTACGTGGAATCGCGTGATTCGTTTGTCACGGCGGAGAAGGTACGCAATGCGTTTCTGGGGTACGAGGTAAGGCAACAGACCCTGTTGGAGTTATTCAAGCAACATAATGAGGACGCTTCCAAACTGAACGGCATCAGCAAGGCTCCGGCTACGCTGGTGAAATATGACCGGACTTACCGCCGGCTGGAAGAATTTATGAAAGTGAAATATAAAGTGTCTGACATCGCCCTGCGGGAGATTGACCACAAGTTCGTGACGGACTTCGAGTTTTATCTCCGTACCGTCAGCCGGTGCAACGAGAATACTACGGGCAAGTTCATGCAGATATTCCGCAAGATAGTCCTCATCGCCAAAAACAACGGATGGATAACCATCGACCCGTTTGCAAACTATCATATTCACATGAAAGCGGTGGACAGGGGCTATCTGACGGAGCAGGAACTGGAGCGTATTCTCCAAAAGGACTTTAATTCGCGTCGATTGGAACAAGTTCGAGACGTATTCATCTTTTCTTGCTTCACGGGGTTGTCATACGTGGATGTAAAGAACCTTACCAAAGAAAATGTCTGTATTTCATTCGACGGGAAACAATGGTTGCGGCTGCACAGGCAAAAAACTTCCACTGCGGTCAATTGGAAAAGCCACGCGGCTTTGACCCTCTTGGCCAAACAGGATTGTCCCCTT
>OHIY01000092.1_pt1 | contig 54706 bp, 44 predicted proteins | sample 1568351 | NCBI WGS metagenome assembly OHIY01 (sample SAMEA3879547, study PRJEB24766) | human gut metagenome | biome: human-associated habitat; feature: feces | place: USA | collected 1985/1987 | reverse complement strand
GGCGGCCGCCGTGACCTCGCCTACCTGCAGTTTGACTTCGTATGTGCGCACTATCTCGTCCCAGGAAAGAGAGGTGCGGCGGCTGATATCCAGCTGACTGTCAAGTGTCAGCAGGTTGTAATAACTGTTTGCGATGGTCGCTATCAGCTGCGTCCGCACCGCCTGCTGGTATGCATAGCTCTGTTCCAAGGCTGCCCTGGCGCCCCGTTTGGCGCTGGTAAGCCGCCCGAAGATATCTACCTCCCACTCTGCCGACGCCGCGATGTTGTAAGTAGCAGACGAGTTACCAGCAGACGAGTTGACAAGGTGATTTCCCTCGTCTGCTTGTCACTTGTCTGCTTAACTGCCCTTGCGGGTTAAGCGAAAGTGACGGAAGGTAGGCCAGACGGGAGGAGAACAGCGTGGCCTTAGCCTCGTCAACACGCAGGCGGGCAATACCGAAGTCGGTGTTGTTGGCCAGTCCCTCACGTATGAGCGACTGCAACATTGGGTCCGTAAACAGCTCCGTCCACGACAGGCTGGCTATCGACGCGGTGTCAGCCACACGCACGTCCTGACCGAAAAGGCTGTCTACGTCGGTCTCGGGCCTCTCGTATCTATTGTAGATTCCACAGCTTGCGAACAGCAGCGCGCAGCCGCAAAACATTAATATACGTCTCATTTCTTTTCCTTTCCTTTAAGTTTTTTGCGCTCCTTTATGTCGTCCATTTCTCCTTGAATCTCCCAGTCAGGGTACGGCAGAAACTCTACGGGCTTCACTCTTTCCTGTATATACTGGAACAGGATGAAGAATACGGGCACAAAGAACAGTATGGCCAGTATGCCGAATATCATTCCGCCGATAACGCCCGAACCCAATGACGAGTTTCCGTTGGCGCCCGCGCCGCTGGCGAACATCAGCGGCAGAAGGCCGAATATCATCGCGAGCACGGTCATAAGGATAGGTCTGAACCTGACTTTGGCGGCAGCCATGGCGGCCTGTACCAGCGACATGCCGGCGCGGCGGCGGTCAGCGGCGTACTCGGTGAGCAGGATGGCAGTCTTTGACAACAGTCCGATAAGCATGATAAGACCGGTCTGTATGTAGATGTTGTTCTCCAGTCCCATTATCTTGGCGAACAGGAAGCTGCCCATCAGGCCGAACGGCACCGAGAGGATGACGGCGAACGGCACGAAGAAACTCTCGTAAAGACCGCACAGGATGAGGTTGACGAACACCGTACAGATGGCGAAGATTATTACCGTATTGTTGGTAGTCTGGCTCTCTTCCCTTGATATTCCGGCGAACTCAAAGCCGTAGTTGCGCGGCAACACCTCGGCTGCCGTCTCGCGGATGGCGTTGATGGCGTCGCCAGAACTGTAGCCCTGGGCGGCCTCTCCGTTGATACCCATAGAGCTGTACAGGTTGAAACGTCCCAACGACTCGGGTCCGTAGACCTTCGTCAGCTTGACAAACTGGCTCAGCGGGGCCATCTTTCCGTCGCCCACAGCGGTGAACGTCTTGTCTAACGACTCGGGCGTTATGCGGTATTCGGGCGATGACTGTATCATAACACGGTACAGTTTGTTGAAGCGGTTGAAGTTAGACACGTACTGACCGCTGTAATATCCGGCCAGGGTTGACAGCACGGCGTCGGCCGTTGTGCCCGCGCGCTGGCATTTGGCGGCGTCCACTTCGACAAGGTATTGCGGGAAGTTGACGTTGAACGTGGTGTAGGCCGAGCCTATCTCGGGGCGCTTCAGCAGCGCGGCGATAAACTCCTGCCCCACCTTGTACAGGTCGTTCACGCTGCCTCCGGCACGGTCTTGCAGATAAATCTCGAATCCATTGGCCACTCCGTAACCGTCAATCAGCGGCGGAGCCATGGCGAATATCTGCACGTCGGGCATGTCCTTGGCTATCGCGTTGACCTTTGCCAGCACGGCCTTGATACCCTGGTCATCGCCCTTACGCTCCGACCAGTCGGTCAGCTGGGCGATAATCATACCGCTCGAGGGGCCTGCGCCACCGATAAGTCCGTATCCGGCAGTCTCTGACGCGATCTTTATTTCAGGTATGCTGTCGAGCCTTCGTTCGATGTCTTGCATCACCTTTGAGGTCTGTGCGACAGAACTTCCTGGAGGGGTAGTGACGTTCACCATCACCGAACCCATGTCCTCCTCGGGCAGAAGACCTGTTTTCGTTGTGTTCATCATCACCACAAGCGCGGCGATTGCACACCCGAGAATACCCAAGGCGAGCCAACGTCGGCGGATGAAGAACAGCACTACGCCCATATAATGATTGGTAACAACCGTGAAGGCGGCGTTGAACGCCGTACGGAAGCGTGCCGCGAAGTTGCGTTTCATCTGTCCGTCTTCGGTCAGGTAAGGACGAAGCATGAGGGCACAGAGCGCCGGCGACAGGGTAAGAGCGTTGATGGCGGAGATTCCGACGGCAGCAGCCATCGTGATACCGAACTGCGTATAGAACGTACCTGACGTTCCGCCCATCAGCGAAACGGGGATGAACACAGCCATGAACACCAGCGTAGTGGTGATGATGGCCGACGTAATGCCGCCCATCGCGTCGATAGTTGCCATGTAAGGAGACTTATATCCCGCGTCGAAACGCGCCTGGACAGCCTCCACCACGATAATGGCGTCGTCGACAACGATACCGATCGCCAGCACAAGAGCGAACAAGGTAAGCAGGTTAATACTGAATCCTGCAACCGACATGACGGCAAACGTACCCACCAATGAGACGACGATTGAGATGGCGGGGATGACCATCGACTTGACGTCTTGCAAGAAAACGTATGTTATGACGATAACCAACAGGAACGCCTCGAACAACGTCTTGATAACCTGATGCATTGAAGCGTCAAGGAAGTCCTTGGTAGAATACAGCTCGCCGAACTCCACTCCCTTGGGCAAGCTCTTCTCCATCTCGGCTATTTCGGCGTCGATATTGCCGATGACTTCTGACGCGTTGGAGCCTGCCGTCTGGTAAACCATGAATACGGAGCCGGCATGTCCGTTGGTCATTGACTTGTAGTTGTATGCCTCGTCACCAAGTTGTATATTGGCGATTTCCTTCAAGCGCAGCACCTCTCCCGTTGGAAGAGACTTTATCACGATGTCGCCGAACTCTTCGGGAGTGACAAGACGGCCCTTATATTTCATCGTGTATTGGAACACTCCCTGGTAGTTCTCGCCGAATGCGCCCGTCGCCGACTCGATGTTCTGCGCGTTGAGGGCCGTTGTAACGTCGTTAGGCACGAGTCCGTACTGCGCCATCACGTCAGGCTTAAGCCATATACGCATACTGTAATTAGAGCCGAGGAGCGTCACCTCGCCCACTCCGGTGATACGTTTCAGTCGCGGTATGACGTTGATTTGCAGGTAGTTGTTGAGGAACTGGGCGTCATAGCTGTCGTCGGGGCTCCACAACGTGATAGCCTTGAGCATTGACTTCTGCTGTTTGTTGGTGACAACGCCGATACGGGTTACGTCCGCCGACAGCTGGCCCTGGGCCTTCGACACACGGTTCTGCACGTTGACGGCGGCCATGTCGGGGTCAGTTCCCTGCTTGAAGTAGATGGTTATGTACACGTCGCCGGCGTTGGAGGCCGTCGACGAGATGTATGTCATGTTCTCAACGCCGTTGATTGCCTCCTCAAGGGGCACTATGACCGACTTCTGCACGGTCTCGGCGTTGGCTCCGGGATAACTCGTCGTGACCTCGACCGTAGGCGGGGCAATACTCGGGAACTGCTCAATCGGCAGCGTGAACAGCGCTATTACGCCCACGAGAACTATCGCCACGGAGATCACTATCGAGAGAACCGGACGTTCGATAAATGTCTTTAGTTTCATAAAACCAAGTAGTTAAAGTAGTTAGAGGTAGTTAAAGTAGTTAAAGCCAAATGCTTTGTTGCATCGTCCCAGGTCTACTTTTCCACCCTTTCACCTTTTCACTTTTTCAATCTTTCACCTTTTCTCACTTTCTCACCTTCTCACTTTCTCACTTTCTCACCTTTATAGCCGCTCCGTCCTGCAACAGCCCGGCGCCTTCGGTCACGATGACGTCGCCACGCTTCAGGCCGCTACGTACTACATAGCGCTTCTGTTCGTTAAGTGGAGTGACCTCGATGCGGGTCGACTTGGCCTTGCCATTAACCACACGGTAGACGAAAACCTTGTCCTGCAGCTCGTAAGTGGCGCCCTGCGGTATGGTAAGGGCGTTGCCGATACTCTCCGTTATGAGCACGTTGCCCGAGCCTCCGCTGTGTAACAGTCCGCCGGTATTTGGGAAAGCGGCGCGCAAGCTGACCGCTCCCGTCTGCGTGTCGATAACTCCGCTTATACTCTCTACACGCCCCGGCTTGCCGTACACGGTGCCGTCGTTAAGGCGGAGCCGCACGGCTGGCATTTGCTTTATGGTATTTTCCACCGAACCATACTTGCGGATGAGGGCGAGCATGGAGTTCTCGGGCATGGAGAAGTAGACGTACATCTCCGAATTATCCGACACTGTGGTAAGCGGCGAGGCCGACGACGAGCTTACGAGAGCGCCCACACGGTAAGGGATTGTGCCCACCACGCCGTTAGCCTGACTCTTGACGACGGTGTACGACAGGTTGTTGCGCGCGCTTACTTCCTGCGCCTCGGCCTGCGCCAGCTGTGCCTCGGCAGTAAGCATGGCGTTATGTGACGTGTTAAGCTCAAACTCTGATACGACCTTCTGGTCGAAAAGCTCACGCTTGCCCACGTACGTCTGACGTGCCGTAGCCGCCGCGCGTGCCGCACGGACGTTAGCCTCGGCGTTTTGCAGGGCTGCACGGTAAGGCACCTGGTCGATTACGAACAGCGTCTGACCCTTACTTACGCGCTGACCCTCGGTTACATTAACGCTGACAATCTTGCCCGACACCTGCGGATAAATCTCGATGTCCTGCCGTCCGCGTATTGTTGCGGGATAATCGTTGGTTACCTCAACCGCCGACTGCCCTACCTCGGCCACGGGATACTCCTGAGCGACGGCCTCCTGGCGCTTCTCGCCGCAAGCGCACATAAGCACCGACGCGCCTGCAAGTAAAGAAATAATTAACGTTTTACCTTTCATAACAATCTAAAGATTTTACCGTGCAAAGGTAGTACGACATCTCCGACGGCCGAAGGCAAGTCTTACCGAAACGGAAAAAATCACCGCCGAGACGAAAGGAAGACTTAAAGTAGTTATCGGAAGAAGTTGAAGAAGTTATCGGGAGTTAGCGCTTCGCGCCGGAGTTAACGGGAGTTAGCGGACAATAGCATTGTTGTCTGAAGCCAAGCATTTGTCCGTTTACTTCGGCGGTCGCATATAGAGGCTATCTTTTTCATTGCCAGACAGTCGCATTCACTGGATTCCGTGTCAAGCACGGAATGACAATAGCGACCGCCTATTTTGTAGGATGTTGTATGTCCTGTTAATGACCGTCAGCCTTGCGCTATACCGTATGGCTTGTATGTGTTGACTGTCTTGTTACAGACTGCTGCATGGAGTTGAGCAGTATGGCATTATCCTATTTATGGTTGTTACGATATGTCCCTCCTGTCATGGTTGTTCCGGATCATTTGGATTATAGTCTTCATGTAGTTGTTTATACATGTCGGATATTGCTTTTACATAACTTTTATCTACACCAATTTCCGTTGACAAGTCTTGCCATTGTGGATTATTTCGTTCTATCAGTGCAATTTTCCACGCACGTTTCCAGCTTTTCAGCTGTTTTTCTCTTTTTATAGCGGTTGCAAAGGAAGAAAACGGTTCGTAATATACTAACGTCTTGACGGAATAACGATTTGTAAAACCTTTATTTATTCCTGATATGTGTTCCGCTACACGCCGTATTAGGTTGTTTGTCACGCCAATGTGAAGCGTTCAGTTGCGTTTGCTTGCCATTATGTAGACGAACCCTTTGTTTATTTCCATTTCTTTACGGAATGTGGCTTTTATACTCCGTTATCTCCGCAACGGGGCCTATTTCTCCCTGTTCTTTGTCCTTATGAGGTCAAATAGGTATGTCAGTTTCACGACAATGTTACCAAAGTTTGATTTGCCGAAGTAGTCTTTCTTTGAGTCTCCGTAGATGTTGCCAAGTCCGTAGTAGTAGCGTGCTTCGAGTTGGAAGTGTCCAACCTTGGGGTGTGAATATTCAAGGCCGAGTCCTGCGGCGATACCGTAGTCGAACTTGTTTTCCACGGCCATGGTGTCTTGTGCTACAATGTCGTTCACACGGTCGTCAAAGTTGGCGTCGTTGACGTTGAAGTTTGTCTTGGTTGATTCGCCTATGCAGAAGCCGATTTGTGGGCCAGCCTGGAAGAAGAATTGAAAGCCTTTCTCCTCGCGTCCCCATCCCAGGTGCGCGAAAACGGGAATCTGTATGTATGTCATCGTGCGGATGTATTCCTCGGGCAGCCCTGTTACGGGGTTTATTACGGGAGCGTCGTTAATGTCGAGTATATCCTCCTTCCATCCTATCTGTGCATAGTTCACCTCAGCTTGTACGGCGCAGATTGTACTGAAGTATTTTTCGCATACGTATCGGAACGACAAGCCGCCGGTGATTCCGCCGTGGAACGTCTGGTTGACTTTCGGAGTAAATCCCACGTTGCTTAATATATATCCGCCGTTGACGCCGATACTCAGGTCGTTGCGGTATTTTCCCACCTGTGCCGATACCGTTATTGCCGGAGCCAGCATGGCCAGTGATATGATGAGTTTGCGTATCTGCATGTATCGTCGAAGGGTTGTGTCAGAAGTTGATTATGGATATAGAGTTGTCGCGGTTGTAATGTACGAAGAGCAGGCTGTTGTTCCTGTATCCTCCGCCTGTTCCTGACCGCTTGAAGCTGAGCGGCGTCTGTAGGGCGTTGGGGTCTTCGTCCGCGCCGGTGAAGTTCTTGCCCTTGGCGCGTAATCCGCGCAGGAAGAACATGCCGTGGTCGTATCCCGTAAGGGCGAAGCGTGGCAGGTAGTCCATCATGTCGCTCTTGAATGTCCTGCGGTATCGTGCCTCAAAGTTCTTGACTTTTGTGGAGTATGAGTTGTAATAGAACGTTGACGGGACGTAAGTGTCGTACTTGCAGAACTTTCCCATGTTGTACTTGGCGTACATCAGCCATTCCGTGTAGCCGAAGAGAGACACCTTCAGCTCAGGGTGCTCGCCTGTAAGTGCGTCAAGCATGTCTATTACAGTGTTAAGCTCGGGCGAGCGGCCCGTGTTGAGCACCACCATGTTGGGCTTGATTGCGCTGAACGCGCGGGCAAAGCCGGCGCTACCGGAGTTGATGTTGGTGACGTTGCACGCTATGCCTTTTTCCTCAAGCCGTTTGCGTAGCGAGAAGGTGAATACGCCCTTGTCGCTCGTCTTGTCGTTACAGTCGATTACCACAATGTTGTAATCCTTGAATCGGTAGGCAAACTGGTTGATGACGTCGCCGAAGAATGTCTCCGGGTCTTGGTATACCTGGAATATATTGGGATTGGTGTCGACATCGTTTCCGGTTATGGAGAATGGTATCACCAGCTTGATGTTGTTGTCTTTCACGAAGAATGACAGTGGTTTAACCTGTTTGGAGTACAGCGGCCCGAATATGACATCGCACTTTGCCATGTCGTCTTTTACGAGAGTGCGGTATATGTCGGCGTCGATAGGCACGTTCCATGCGTTCACGGCGATTGACATACCTTCTTTTTTCAGGTCTTCGCATGCCATTAGCAGGCCCCGGTAATATTCGAGCATGCGGCGTCCGTCTCCGTCGACATTATGCAGCGGCAGAACCACGCCCACCCTCAGTGCTCCGGCAGGAACCTCGGCCTTGGTCACGTTGGTGGCTTTAGACGCAGCAGTTCCTTCGGGGTAGGGTATGAATATGTAGTCGCCTTTCTTGAGTTTGTAGTCGGGCGAGCTCATTTCGGGGTTGGCCTTTACAAGGTCCTGTACGGTCAGTCCGTATTCGCGCGCTATGCCGTAAAGCGTCTCCTTGCTTTTCACTTTGTGCATTTCACGCCAGTTCTTGTTGTCTTGCGCCATTCCGACGCCGCAGAACACTACGGCCATTATCGCCGTTATGATGTATCTTGAAAAATGTATCATGTCTTTTTTTAGCTTTATGTGGTTGCAAAGATAGTGCAAATCGAGCGTAATGCAAAATAAAAGCGAGAGAAACGAGTTTTTATTTTCATTGCCGAGATGCAGCCTATGTTATTTAATGATGGTGCAAATCGGGCAGAATGCAAAGTTTTTTTTGAGTCAAAGTAGTCAAATGAGTTATCGCTCGCTCCGCTCGTTAAGTAGTTAAAGACAAATGACCAGCATGGTTCGTACGTGGTTTAATGTATATAAAAATAGGTAGGCAGAGCATTCATCTAAACCTGGCAATCACAAATTGTTGACCACATGACACCCGCATTCAAGCCAGGCGGTCGCCTGGCTTGAATGCGGGTGTCATGGCCTTGACGGTTTGCCGTAAAGAATTTTGCAGGCGTTTTCATCGGATGGACACGTTGCCGGTACGAGAGGCGGTTGAAAACCGTAACTTTTAATACTGTTGCGGTTTACGGTTTTTATGGATAAGTGTATATAAAATGACGGTTTTTAACTGTTTGCCATATTTCTGCTTACGGACTAAAAGGCCGTCTTTAATGTTGCTAAAGACGGCCTTTTACACTGTCAAAGACGGTCTTTAGCCGCCTTGACAGCCGTCCTTTAGCTGCCCGCCGGCTGCATGCTGTGGCCGGCTGTATGCCCGCAGGCCGTGTCCTTAAAGCCTTGAGGGCATACCGTTTTGGGCATTCGGATAGTTAAATAATGCTTTTTGTCTTGTCGATAAGTTTAATTTTCGTAACTTTGCAAAAATATTTTTTGTACTGATGAGACTGTTTTTTATTCTTGCGGCCTGTCTGTTGCCGTTGGCCGCGATGGCACAAGGTGTGTGGGAACGGCCCGACGCTGGCAATGGCGAGGCGAAGGAACAACAGGAGGAGAAACCAAACCCTGACGCCAAATACCTTGCAGGAGCCGTCCCTGAGGTTGACGGCAAGGTAGAATGGCAACTCGACGTGGATGTGCCAGGCAAGACAGCCGACCAGATTTACGATATAATGTTGCAATGTTTTACCGACTTGACCAAGACCGAGAACCAGCTTGAAGGCAGCCAGGTGGCGTTGGTCAACAAGGCAGAGCACATCGTCGTGGCAAACATCAGGGAGTGGCTCGTCTTTACTGACAAGTTTTTAATGCTTGACAGGACAAAGTTCAACTATACCCTCATAGCCTACTGCAAGGACAACCACCTTACCGTCACCCTCGGGCGAATAACCTACAGGTATGAAGAGGAGCGCGTGGGTAACGGCGGGTATGTGTACAAGGCCGAGGAGTGGATTGACGACGACAGCGCGCTTAACCGCAAGAAGACACGGCTCGTGGCCGGTTCGGCAAAGTTCCGCCGCAAGACTGTCGACCGCAAGGACTATCTCTTCAGCGTAATCAAGGAAGCCGTTTTGAAATAATTGGCTGCCGTTCATTTACAAACATCAGGATTTAATGCTTACGAACCAGGACAATACGGCCCGCAACGCCAGGCCGCAACACCGCCGCGAGAACGGCGAAGACCGCTATCTGCGGCTGCGAAACATACTGAACTTGATATTCATGCTCGGGGCCCTCATAGGTGTATTAGTGTATTTTCAATGGGATAAACAGACAGGCACGATAATCATTCTCGTGTCGATGGTGTTCAAGATTGTAGAATGTGTATTCCGTTTCATGAAATGAGGACAAGGATTGTCGCCGCACTGTCTTTGTTGTTGCTGTTTGCGTATATGCCTGCCGAGGCGCAGGACTACAACCAGCTGACTGACACCGGCGAGTTTACCAACTCAACCGACAGCCGTGACAGAACCCGCGACCGCGACTCCCTGTCGTCGAGAAACAAGGAAATTCCAAAAGGGCTGAAGGTGTGGACCGTCGACGAACGCTTCGGAGAGCGTACCGCCGCCGAGCCGGACACCTTGCCGCATATGTACATGAACTCGATTTTCGACACCGGAATGCGTGGCGAATACAACACGCTGGGCAATCTCGGGTCGCCGCGTATTAATCGTATATTCATAGACCGTGGCGAGAATAAGCAGTTCATGTTCACTCAGCCTTATGACTATTTCATAACGCCAGTGGACAAGTTTCATTTTACCAATACGCTTTCGCCCATCACGAATATATCATATAGCGAGTGCGGAAACAGGGAAAACGGCGAAAACCACTTTAAGGCATTGTTCGGAGTGAACGTCGGCAAGAAGCTGGGCGTAGGTTTTAAGTTCGATTACATCTACGGGCGTGGATATTTCCAGAACCAGAGTACGTCGCACTTTAATTATTCCATGTACGCTTCCTACCTCGGCGAGCGCTACCAGGCGCACCTCCTGTTGTCGACGAACCATGAGAAGGTTGCCGAGAACGGTGGTATTACCGATGACCAGTACATAACCCATCCCGAGACTTTTGAGGATAATTTCCGTAACAACGAGATTCCTGTGGTCCTGTCGGAAAACTGGAACCGCAACGATAACCAGCACGTATTCTTCTCGCACAGGTACAGCTTCGGATTCAGGCGGAAAGTCAAGATGACCGAGGACGAAATCAAGGCAAAGAAGTTTGCCATGGAGTCAGCAAAGGAGAATGCCGCCAAGAAGGCAAAGGAAGAGGCCCGCAAGAAAGCAAAGGAAGAGGGCCGCGATTTTAACGAGGACGAGTTTGAGGAGCGCAAGACATATTCAGGACGTCCTGACGACGCTGTCATAGCCGGCAATGAGCCAGCTGACACACTGAAAGCGCAGGGCGGAAGAATATCGGTCGACAAAGCCGCGGCCGACAGTCTGCTTGCTGCCGGAGAGCAACAAGCGCAGGGCGAGCAGATGGACACTACCTGGATGAAGGATGAATATGTGCCTGTAACGAGCTTTATCCATACGCTTAAATTCGACAATTATACGAGGATATACCAGGCTTATGACACTCCGGAGGGCTATTACGCCAATAACTATCCGGTATTCGAGAAATTTCTTGGCGACTCAATCTATGACCGCACCACCCATTATTCGCTGAAGAACACTTTTGGCGTGGCTCTTCTCGAAGGTTTCAACAAGTGGGCAAAGGCTGGCCTGAGGGCTTTCGTCACGTCAGACCTGCGCCACTTTACCCTTCCTGACTCGGTAGGCGGGCGGACATCGTACAACGAACACAACCTGAGCGTGGGCGGACAGCTTATAAAAACACAAGGTTCTACGCTGCATTATAACGTCACGGCTGAGACATGGCTGCTTGGCGAGGATGCCGGGCAGCTGAAAATCGACGGTACGGCAGACCTTAACTTCAGGTTGTTCAAGGACACTGTGACTCTTGCCGCCAATGCTTATTTCCACAGGGTGAACCCTACATTTTATTACCGTCATTACCATTCAAAGCATTTCTGGTGGGATAACGACGGCCTTGATCAGGAGTTGCGTACACATATCGAGGGAGTATTCTCGTTGAAACGTACGAGAACTAGATTGAGGGTGGCTTATGATAACCTGCAGAATTATACATATTTTGCCCAAAGTTACAATATAACGGATGACTTCGGACGGACAGGCAACAATGTCACAGTTCGCCAGCACTCGGGCAATCTCAGTCTGCTTACGGCACAACTGTCGCAGGACTTTACTTTCGGGCCGCTTAACTGGGAAAGCCAGGTTACTTACCAGAAATCAAGTAATGACAACGTGCTGCCCGTGCCAATGCTCAATATATACACCAACCTGTACCTGCACTTCAAAATAGCACGCGTATTGACCGTCGACCTCGGCGGCGACGCCCGTTATTTCACCAACTATAAGGCTCTTGACTACAGTCCTGCGCTCGGTCAGTACACAGTGCAGGATAACGGCACGGCCAACGTTGAGATAGGGAATTTCCCCGTTGTGAACGTTTATGCCAACATGCACTTGAAACATACACGCTTTTTCGTAATGATGAGTAACATTAATGGAGGTGGAGGCAAGGGCTTCTTGGCTCCGCATTATCCTATTAACGGGCGTATATTCCGTTTCGGGTTGTCGTGGAATTTCTTTAATTAAAATTGTGTATTGTCAGCTCGTTTTAGTAAATTTGCAGCTGTTTATAATAAAGAAAGGATATTAACAATGCCTCAGATTTCAGTCCGCGGTCTTGAGATGCCAGAGTCTCCGATCAGGAAATTGGCGCCTTTGGCCGCTGCAGCAAAGCAACGTGGAATAAAGGTCTATCACCTGAATATCGGTCAGCCGGACCTGCCTACTCCGCAAGTTGCCCTTGACGCAATAAGGAATATTGACCGCACGGTTCTCGAGTATTCGCCGTCGCAGGGGTATTTGAGCTATCGTACGAAGCTGGTCGACTACTATAAGAAATACAACATCAATGTAACCCCCGACGACATAATCATAACATGCGGTGGAAGTGAGGCTGTACTTTTCGCCTTTATGTCGTGTTTGAATCCTGGTGATGAAATCATCGTGCCAGAACCGGCCTACGCCAATTACATGGCTTTTGCCATATCGGCCGGTGCCAAGATACGTACAATAGCTACGACAATCGAAGAGGGTTTCTCCCTGCCTAAGGTAGAGAAGTTTGAGGAGTTGATCAACGACCGCACGAGAGCCATCCTTATATGTAATCCTAACAACCCTACGGGATACCTTTATACGCGTAGGGAGATGCACCAGATACGCGACTTGGTAAAGAAGTACGATCTTTACTTGTTCTCCGACGAAGTTTACCGTGAGTATATTTATACAGGTTCGCCTTACATCAGTGCTTGCCATCTTGAAGGTATAGAGCAGAATGTTGTATTGATTGACTCTGTCAGCAAGCGTTACAGCGAGTGCGGAATACGTATCGGGGCGCTTATTACAAAGAATGCCGAGGTGCGCCGCGCGGTTATGAAGTTCTGCCAGGCACGTCTGTCGCCGCCGCTGATAGGACAGATTGCGGCGGAGGCGTCGCTCGATGCGCCGGAAGAATATTACCGTAACGTGTATGACGAGTATGTTGACCGGCGTAAATGCTTGATTGATGGGTTGAACCGTATACCAGGAGTATATTCGCCAATACCGATGGGAGCCTTCTATACAGTGGCAAAACTGCCTGTCGACGATAGCGAGAAGTTCTGCCGGTGGTGTCTTGAGGAGTTCAATTATGAAGGTGAAACGGTTATGATGGCTCCGGCTTCCGGCTTTTATACAACACCTGGGGCCGGTCATAACCAGGTGCGCATTGCGTACGTGCTAAAGAAAGAAGACCTTACACGCGCCTTGTTTGTGCTGCGTAAGGCATTGGAAGCTTATCCCGGAAGAGTAGACGAAGAATGAACCTGCCACTTTTCATAGCCAAACATCTGTATTCGGCTACAGACTCACGCCAGAAGGTCAGTCGTCCGGCCATGCGTATTGCCACGGCCGGCGTAGCCATCGGCTTGGCCGTAATGCTTATATCGGTAAGTGTTGTTTTCGGTTTCAAGCATACAATACGCGACAAGGTAATAGGTTTCGGCAGCCATATAACGGTTGCCAACTTCATGAGCCTGCACGGTAGGGAGCTTGCGCCGATATGTATGGACGACAGCATGATGCGGGTTATAAGGTCGCTCGACGGCGTTAAGCATGTCCAGAGATATGCCATAAAGCAGGGAATACTCAAGACCGACAGCGATTTTCTTGGCGTTGCGTTCAAGGGAATCGCCAATGATTACGATACTACGTTCATCCATGACAACATGGTGGAAGGCGTTATACCTGCGTTTAGCGATACTGTAAGCACTAATAAGATACTTGTTTCGAAGATTATGGCGGACAGGCTGAGGCTGAATGCCGGCGACAAGGTGTTCGCCTATTTTATAGACAACGGTAACGTACGTGTCAGGCGGTTCACGGTGTCAGGCATATACCGTACGGACTTGACGCAGTTTGATGATATATTGTGTTTTACCGACCTGTACACGGCTGTGCGCCTGAATGGTTGGGAGCCTGACCAGGCAGGAGGGGCAGAGCTTACAGTGAAAGATTTTAATGCCATAGACGTGGTTGAGGATGAAGTGGTCAAGAAAGTAAACCGTACTGTCGACAAGTACGGTGAAACCTATTCGTCTGAGACGATACAGGACGCCAACCCCCAGATTTTCACCTGGCTCGGACTGCTTGACCTCAATGTATGGATTATTCTTGTATTGATGTTGTGCGTGGCAGGCTTTACCATGATTTCAGGACTCCTTATCATCATACTTGAACGTACGTCGATGATTGGCGTGCTCAAGGCTCTCGGTGCCCGTAATGGCGTGGTACGCAAGACCTTCTTGTGGTTTGCGGTATTTATTATAGGCCGTGGCATGCTTATCGGTAACGTTGTGGGGCTTGGCCTTATGGCTCTGCAAAGGTTTACCGGGTTCATAAAGCTTGACGCTGCTACATATTATGTAGATACCGTACCTGTTGAATTCAGTATCTTGGCAATAATACTTCTCAATGTTGTTACACTTCTTGTGAGCGTCCTTGTGCTGATAGGGCCGAGCTATCTGGCGTCAATGATTCATCCTGCCAAGTCAATGAGATACGAATAAAAAGAACGAAGAATTAAAGCGTTTTTGAATATATGACCTTTAATTCTTCGTCCTTTGTTTTTTCATCCTTTACTTTAATATCCAACGGGCATGTAAACCAGAGGAACCATATCTTCTTTTATGCCGAGGAATTTTTGCATTTCTGCAGGAGCATCGCCTGCATAACAGCAGACGGTAGACAACCCGTTAGCGGCACAGAAGAGGTAAACATTTTGCATTACGGCGCCAACATTGAGGCCACTTATTGCCTTGTTACCACCAGTGAGCTTATTGTTTGAAGCAATGACGAGCACTACCGGAGCCGTTTTTATGAACTTGTTACGGTCAGCGGCAGCAATGCGTAAGTCGCTGCTGCCTATTTTTATGAGTTTGTTGGCAGCCGCGTCGTAGCGGAAAGTACCGTCATCCTTGCCTACGTAGATGGTCACGTCCTGTCTGTTCATCGCTGACGGTGCCGTGCGTTTGCCGTCGGGACGGTTTACTCCGTCGGCAGCCCACAGGAGGTCGGACAGTGTCTGGTCCGTCAGTTGCCTGTCGGTAAACTGACGTGTAGAGTGTCTGTCGTTCAACGCTTTTGTCAGGCTGCCTGCCGTTTCGTTCTTGGTCGGTGTCGGCAAAGTTACGTCCTGTGCGCATGCAGACGTGCAGTACGCCGTAAAACCTAAGGTGGCGGCGAAAGCGAATGTTCGGATTTTGTTCATTTTCATGATTCGTTTTGTTAAAGTTCTCATGCAAATATATCACTAAAAAGCTATATTATGTTACGTAGCCTGCTGTTTTTTTGTTTTTATAATACTTCAAACTATTATTTAACGTGAATTCGATGATTTTGCAATTGAAAAACAATCGATTTGTAATATACCGTGTTTTACCATGCAAAAGGCCGTGTTTCATGCTCTAAAAGACCGTCTTTCGGAAGGTAATATACGGTCTTTTACAAAAGTACTGTATACTTATTGAATTTTCACCGGTAAGCTTATTGGCTGCAAAGCCATAGTATCCGCATTATCTACGGCGCATTATTACGTAGATAATGACGGGCGCGCCCATTATGGGTGTTACGGCGTTGAGAGGTATTACCCCGTTTTCGCCTGGCAATGCACATATGAGGTTGCAAATTAACGCTACTGCGGCGCCTGTTATTATTGTGCCTGGCAGTAATTGTCTATGGTCGTCGGTGTTGAGAATCATGCGCGCTATGTGCGGAACGGCAAGCCCTATGAACGCTATTGGGCCGCAGAATGCCGTGGCCGAGGCCGTCAGTATACCCGTGATAACAAGCAGACTGTTGCGCAGGCGCAGTGTGTTTATGCCAAGGTTTTCGGCGTATTGTTCGCCGAGAAGCAGCGTGTTGAGCGGTTTTATGAGCAATATTGACAGGCTGAGACCTGCAACCGTTGCCGTAGCGAACAACGGAATCTGGCGCATTGACACGCCCCCGAAGTTGCCGAGACCCCATACCATGTATGAATGTACTCCCTCTTCGGTGGCGAAAAAGTTGAGCAAGGCGATGGCGGACGAGGCTATGTAGCCAATCATAATGCCTATTATCAGCAGCATGACATTGTTTCTTACCATCCCGGCGAATAGTAGCAGCACTGCCATGACGGCTCCGGCACCTATGAAAGCGGCTGCGAGCACAGCCACGAAGCCCGTGAGCGATACCGTGCCAAGCGTTATGCCGCCGCCGAAAGCCAGCATTACCAAGGCGGCGCCGAGGCTTGCTCCGCTGTTGATACCGAATATTGAAGGGCCCGCAAGAGGGTTGCGGAACGCCGTCTGGAGCAACAGTCCGCTCACGGCGAGCGAGCTTCCGCACAGCACGGCGGTAATAGCCTGCGGCAGACGAGTCTGCAATATGATGTATTCCCATGACGCCTGGGCGCAATCTTTACTGAAAAGAATGGCTACGACGTCGGTCAACGGAATGTCTACCGAGCCTATTATGAGGTTCAGGAGAAACATCGGAATGACCGCCGCAGCCATTATAATGTTTATGCGCGTACCCTTTTTCATGCGTGGTATTTGTCTTACTTTGCTACCTTCTTGAAGTATCTGGTGCTTCCAAGACCAGACAAGTCGGGATGTGTTATTATTATTATGTCACGTAGCAGTAGGTCGGGATTGAACGGAGTATCTTCATAAAACGTGCTCGTGCTGGTGTTGCAACCGTACACCTGCCTGTCCTTGAATGCCTTGAACTGTGAGTAGCCTTGGTTCTCGGACAGAAGCGTAGGGTATGTCAGCGGATTCTTGCCGTCATATCTCAGCAACCATACGTCCGTGTTGCCTGCTTTCGTCAGTACGGTCTCGAACGTTAATTGCAGGCTGCCGCTGTTGTTGTCGGTTGAGAAGGAATATTCCGCGTTTGCGTCGGCTATCACCCGGCCAAGAGTGCTGCGTCCGCCTGGTACGTACCATACGGGGCCTGCAATCTTGTCGACGAGCACGGATTTACTGACGGTTGACGTCCTTGCCAGTTTTACAAGCTCGTTGTATCTCTTCTCAATGTCGTTAAACATGCTGTCAGCCTTGTCCTCCACGCCGAACAGCATTCCGTAGAACTTCATCCATTCGGCCCTTCCCAAGGCCGAGGTCTCCATGTAGTCGGCCGTTTCTATTATCGGGTTGCCCCATTCGTCAAGGCGTCCGTAGCCGCCGCTGTTCTGGAACGGCGAGATAAGTATGGCGTCGGCGTTTATGTCAATTATTTTTTCGAGGGTAGGGGTGCTTGCGTCGCCGCAGTCGGCTATCCTTCCGAGTCGGCATTGCTCCTTAATCCAAGGTTGGTTGATGTATTTCAGGTCGCATACTCCACGTATGGCGTCGCCCTTTCCTAAAGAGATGAGCAGTCCGCAATATACCGATGACGTGACGACGGCACGTTTCAGCGGGGTGTGAACCACAGTTACAGCCGCCCCGGTCTGTGCTCTCAGGCTTTCGGTAAGACCTTTTCCGTCGGTTTGCGTGCCTGCTTTTGCTGTATCGGGTATGAGTATATATGAATGTAGAGTGCGTCCTTTGTTCCACGGGTCGGCAAGAGTTGCCACCGTATAGCCGTCGTATTTCACAACGGTAAGCCGCTCGGCATATTTAAATCTCACCGTGTCGCCGCTCGAAACGGCAGCCGTGGTGCTGCCTCCCCCGCATGAGCAGAGGAGCAACAGCACCACGGCGATAAGTGGAATAATGCTCAGACGCTTATTCATAAACTGTGTTATAATTGAATGTAATAGTTATCGGACCTACGCCAACATCGTTTCTTGAAACGAATGTTCCGTCTGCTGTGTAACGGTTGACGTATCCGTCTATTGAATAACCGGCATAGCCAGTATCCGGGTCAACCACGTAAGAAGTTATATAAACATCTCCGTTTACAGGGTCAACGGCAATGGCGGCGGGGCTGTCGATGTCGTCTCCAGTAATGAACTGCGTTGTTTCTCCGGTCGTTGTGTCGTAAACGCTGTAAGTAACGGGAGTTGCGGGATATGAATAAGGCGCGTTGATGATGTAAATCTTGCCATTATTCGTGTTCGCGGCCATGAGCGTCGCGTCGGCAACTTTTGTTATTTCACCGTTCACAACCTTGCGTATTCCAGCTCCAGTTTGGTTATATGACGCATCGTATGAGCCGTAATCAAGGAAGTAAAGGGCGTCTGACATAACGGCAAAGCTCTGAGGATTGGTTATAAGCTCGTCCTTTATATCCGTTGTTGTGCCTGAGTTGAGGTTGATAACAGATATAGACGGTTTTTGTCCGAGGCTGTAATCAGAGTTTGCGACATACAGACTGCCGTTGTTTATTGCCATTCCTTCGGGGTAAGAACCTGCCTGATAAACAGTTGCTTCGTAAGTTGTCGTGTCTATTGCGGCCACGTATCCGTCATACGTTGATACGAATACATATTGTCCGGAAGCAAGAAGATGGCGCGGTTGTTTGCCCTTATCCTCGCCCATAAGCTCAGTTGTGCTTAACTGGCGGTCAATTTTCAGTGTGTTTTTATCCAATACCCAGATAATGTTATCACCGTTGACAACAATGTAGAGCTTGCTTCCGTTCACTACGGCATCGTTTGGCGTGTCACCAAGCGACATCCCGTTGTTGGCGTTGGCGAATGCTTTTTGTGTAACGCTACCGTCACTACCGATGTAGGTAAGGCTTCCGGGAATATTGCCAATAGTACCGGCGTTGACTACAAATACGCCGTCTGTTACCGTCACAGGTGTTGGCGGAGGTGTCGTGTCATCATCGTCACTACATGAAACGAAGGCCAGTCCGCACAGTGCGACTATGGCAAACATTGATAAAAACTTTCTCATTTTGCTGTTTAGAATTTATAATTAATGGATATTTGATAACTTCTGCCGGGCATGGGATACTTTGCCACAATCTCGTATTGCTTGTCGAGAATGTTCTTTACGTCGGCTCTTACCTCCAGCGTGCCGCCCCAAAGGCGGATGTCTCGGTAGGCGGTGAGGCCGAACTCGGCGTAGCCGTCGATGTCTGTACCCTCATAATGGTTGTTGTTGGCGTGCCTCTTGCTCACCGCGTAGCCGTGAACCGATAGGTTTACCCACGGATTTTCAAAGCTGATGGCCGCGCTTCCCTGGTGCTCGGGGGTGTAGGCTATCTGATAACCGTAGTACGGCGACTCGGGGTTAGTGCGGTTTTCAGAGCGCTGCCAGCCGTAGTTCGCGGAGAACAGGATGGCGTAGCGGTCGGTGAAACGGTGGTTCCACGTGGCCGAAGTCTCAATTCCGTGCCCCTTTACCTTACCCACGTTGACGTTGGTCCATACGAACATGTTGTACGGCACGGCAACTATTTTATCCTTTACCTTATTTATATATCCGTCGGCAGACAGCCTGAAGTACGACTTGCGGCCGTATGTGTGCTCCCATGTGAGGCCCAGGTTGAGCTGGTCTGTCGTCTCGGGCTTGAGGTCGGTGCTGCCGTAGTGGAAGTAATACGACTCGTTAAACGTTGGGGCACGGAAGATATTTTTGTACGAAAGACGAATGTACAGGTCTTCGTCGCTGAGCAGACGGTAAGAGAGCGATACCGACGGCGACAGCTTGCGGGCGTCGCGCGCGCTGGCTCCGTCCTTTGCCGCGTTGAAGTAAAGCGAGTAGAGCAGGCGTGCCATGACCGTAAACCGACGGTCGCGGTAGCGCGCCGTGGCCGACTGGAGTACCGTGTGACGGTATGGGCGGGTGTTGGTGGCGAGGCTGCTGCTAAGATTGTTGAAGATGTAGTCTGCCGAATAGTCGAATGCCCAGTTGCGCCACGGCGTGTATAGAAGGCATGCCGAGGCGTAGGCTTCGCGCTGCCAGTACTTCGCGTCGTTAATTCCGCCCTGGTACAGGCCGTTCTTATAATCTGACGAAGCCCAGTTGTATTTGGCGTTGAGCTTGAAGGACAGGTTGCGGCTGTTCCACGCACGGTATTGCAGTTGCGCGAAAAAGTTGCGGTCGTGCAGTGTTTCCATGCTGATGTCGGTGTAGTATCTCACCTGGCCTGGCAGTTCACGGTCGTTGTCGTAGTAGTATATCTTGCCGTCAAGGTGGTTGTTACGGTTGATGTTCCAGATGAATCCGGCCTCGCCGTGGGCAGAGTTCATCATGCTGTTGGTGCGTCGTTCGTGCGTGATGACGTTACCGTTACGTTGCGTAAAGGGGTAGTCGTTCTCGGCGTAGACGTATTCTCCCGAAACGGACAGGGCGAACTTGTCCGTCAGGTTATGCGTGTAGCGGATGAAGGGGCTTACGTATCCGAACGAACCCAGCTTCACCTGCGTGGTGAGGTGGGGCTTGTTGTCGGCCGTGGGCGGCGCCATGGTGTTGATGGTTAGCATTGCGGCGTAGGCGGCGTTGCGTGCGGGAATGAATATGTCGTCGTTGTCGCCTATCAGAAGTGATATGTCGCTGACGTTCTCGAGCGAGTAGCGCGACATGTCAATCTCGCCTGTCTGGCAGTCGCTGAGGGCTATTCCGTCGTAGCTCACGCCTGTATGCTGCGACCCGAAGCCGCGTACCGATACCGTCTTCATGCCGCCCGCTCCGCCGTAGTCGCGTAGGGTTATGCCCGGCAGGCGGTGCAGCGCGTCGGCAATGTCGGTTACTCCGAGGCGCAGCATTGCCTCGCTGTCGAGCACGCGCAGCGGTGCCGTGCCCGCAACCTGCCTTTGCCGTGCCTTGTCGGTTACGGTTACGTCGTCGAGCACACGGCCGTCCGAAATGCTGTCCGTGCCTTGCGCCGCGGCCGGCGTGCATGATAGCAGCGCGCCAAATGCGGCAACTGATAATGACTTAATACGTACCAATAGATTAAACATAATACACCACCTTCCTCGAAGCAGTGGATTAAACATAACTGACGGCAGGTCTTCTGACTTCGCTGTGCCAAGACCGACGGCCTTCCCGGCTATAATTGACGTGCCAGTGGCGCGGTGTCGGTCTCAATAATGACAGCTCACAGCAGCGGGACTGTACGGGATTTTCACCCGTTTCCCTTTTAATCACATTGTGGCGTGAACCAATCAGCGGTTGCAAAGGTAAGCATTTATATCATAAACGCAAAGTTTTTGCCGCAATTTTTTGACTATTTGCCATAACGGTATGTGGCCGGCGGCTTTTTCGTTGGTGCTCTTTTACCTTCCCAAAGACCGCCTTTTAGCTTGCAAAAGGCCATCTTTTAGACCGTAAAACATGGCCTTTTGGTTTGTAAGTAAACGTATGTTGAATGGTTAATGAATTGCGTTTTATGTTGTTTTGTTTGGTAAATTGTAAGTAAAATATTGCTGTTTACTTACGGTTTTTATGTGCATTATTGTGCTCTTTCCGTATTATTAGGCGTTAATCCGTGCCTTCTGTTATATTATTATATGAATATTAGCATACGCTCCTATTACAATTAATCAGTCAAAACCCTACAAGGCATTTGTCTTTAACTCCTTAGTGAGCGAAGCGAACGTTAACTACTTTAACTTCTTTAACTACTAATCGCACACTGGATAGATTCGTTCTTTGTTTTATGTCATTCTTCTTTGTTTTTTGTGAAATCATTTTTTGTTTTGGAAAATAATATTTATCTTTGGCTTCAAGAAGGCGAAAGCCTTTCGGGCACAGCCTTCCGATAACATTATGAAGACCTTAGATGGAATTTATTAACGATTACTAACTTGATAATATGGACAACAAAATGAGCATCGCCGAGCTTACACTGGCGAGCGAGGAAATCAGGAAACGATTAGTAGAAGTGGTCTATAAGGCCAAAGCCGGCCATATCGGCGGCGACCTGTCTTCGCTTAACGTGCTCACGGCGCTTTACATGCGCGTGATGAACGTTGACCCGAAGAACCCCAAAATGCAGGGACGCGACCGCTTCATAATGAGCAAGGGCCACTGTGTAGAGGCCCTTTACTGCGTGCTTGAGGCCAAGGGCTTCATCACGAAAGAGCTTGTCGATACTTACGGCGACTATCTTTCAGTGCTGGCCGGACACCCAACGGTGGAAGTTCCTGGCATTGAGTTCAACAGCGGAGCGCTCGGCCACGGCCTTTCCATCGGCGTAGGCTGCGCCATAGCGGCAAAGATGGACGGCGCGGCATACAAGACTTACGTGCTGATGGGCGACGGCGAGCAGGGCGAAGGCTCAATCTACGAGGCTGCGATGGCCGGCAGCAACTACAAGCTGGACAACCTCGTGGCTTTCATCGACCGCAACGGCCTGCAGATAAGCGACACCACCGAGAACGTGATGAAGCTCGAGTCGCTTGACGAGCGCTGGCGCGCCTTCGGCTGGGACGTGCTCGACGTTGACGGCAACGACATGGGCGCCATAGTCGACTGCCTTGAGAACATTGACTATACGAACGGCAAGCCCCACATGGTAATACTCCACACAACCAAAGGATTCCACGTGTCATACATGGAAAACGTGCTCAAATGGCACCACGGAGTACCCACGGCCGAGGAGTACGAAGAGGCTATCAGTGAGATAACAAAGAGGATTGAGGAGCTGAAAAAGTAATGTTTTAATTCAAGAAAAATGGAAACAAAACCAATAGCTTGCCGTAAGAGTTTCACCGACACAATGCTGGAACTTGGCAAAAAAGACAAAAATATAATAGCGGTAACCACCGACGCGCGCGGTTCGGTTACCCTTACAGACTTCGCAAAGCAGCTGCCCGAGCAGTTTGTAGAGTGCGGAATAGCTGAGCAGGACGCCGTCGGAATAGCTGCCGGACTGGCTTCTTGCGGTAAAAAGGTGTTCGTATGCGGTCCCGCCTGCTTCTACGTAGCCCGCAGTCTTGAGCAGGTTAAGGTTGACGTGGCATATTCAGGACAGCCCGTCAAGATTCTCGGCGTAAGCGGTGGAGTAGCCTACGGCGCGCTTGGAGCAACCCATCACAGCCTGCACGACATCGCTGTGTTGCGCACTTTCCCCGGTATGCAGGTCGTTCTGCCGTGTGACGCCCGCCAGACGCGCAAGCTCGTAGAGCAGCTTGTTGACTATCCGCACCCCGTTTACGTGCGAGTCGGCCGTAACGCAGTGCCCGATGTTTACGAGAATGACGACTTCAACTATGAAATCGGGAAGTCAATCCAGCTGCAAGACGGTAAAGACCTTACTATAATAGGTACCGGCGAAACAGTTTATCACGCACTGAAGGCCGGCCAGCGTCTCGCCGCAGAGGGCGTAAGTACACGTGTCATCGACATGCACACGCTGAAGCCTGCCGACACAGACGCCATCATCCGTGCAGCTAAAGAGACCGGACGTATCATCACTGTAGAGGAACACAGCATGTACGGCGGCCTTGGCGGTATCGTGGCAGAGACCGTTGCGCAGAATTGTCCGGTGCCGATGCGCATTCTCGGAATACCTGACGAGAACGCCGTTCACGGCAAACCGCTCGAGATTTTCCATCATTATAAACTCGATGCCGACGGCATTTACGAAACGGCAAAGGAGTTCTTGAATAATTAAGAATTAAGAGTTAAGAATTAAGAAAACATGCCACGCTGAGTGTACGTTAACCTGCAAGGCCGCTTTTCTTAATTCTTAACTCTTAATCCTTAATTCAAACATCGTATTATGAATTACATAATCTCAATAGACCAGAGTACTTCTGCTACCAAGGCGGTGGTGTTTGACGAGCAGTGCAGGCTGGTGTGCCGCAAGAATGTGGCGCATCACCAGTACTATCCGAAACCCGGATGGGTGGAGCATGACGCTGAGGAGATATACCGCAACACCGTTGAGGCTGTACGTGAGGTGGTCGATGCCACACGGAACGACGGCGCTACGTATTCTCTTGCCATAACAAACCAGAGGGAAACAGTGGTCGTATGGAACAAGAATACAGGCAAGCCGGTGTACAACGCTGTGGTATGGCAGTGCCAAAGGGGCGAGGAAATATGCGAAGACCTTAAGAAGCGTGGCTTCACAGAGTTCATCCGTGAACGCAGCGGACTGCTTATCGACCCGTATTTTGCCGCCAGCGGCGTTAAATGGATACTCGATAATGTTGACGGAGCACGGCAGTCTGCCGAGCAAGGAGAGTTGCTTATGGGTACGATTGACACCTGGTTGGTATGGAAACTGACAGAAGGCAAACGTCATGTAACCGACTATACCAACGCTTCGCGTACTCTTCTGTTCAACATTCACACGCTTGATTGGGACGACGAATTGCTCAATTTGTTCACCATTCCGCGCTCAATGATGGCGCAACCATTGTCTTGCGACTCTGTATTCGGCGAGACAACGGTAGACGGTGTGTTCCCAGAGCCGATACAAATAGCCGGTGTTCTCGGTGATTCTCATGGTGCTTTGGCTGGCCAGATGTGCTTTGAGCCTGGTATGGGAAAGGCTACTTACGGTACTGGTTCGTCTGTAATGGTCAACATCGGAGAGTCAGCCATCGCTGCTCCCGAGGGACTTGTCACGTCAGTTGGCTTCGCCGCGCAGGGCAAAGTGTTCTATGCTTTCGAGGGAAACATACACTGCACGGGCGCGACAATCAAATGGATGACCGACAACTTGAAGCTGATTGACAGCCCGGCGGAGATAGAAGGCTTCGCGACAAGCGTCAAGGACAACGGCGGAGTATATCTCGTACCGGCTTTCGCAGGGCTTGGCGCACCGTGGTGGCACCCACACGCAAAGGCGATAATATGCGGAATGACGCTCGCAACAGAGAAAGGGCACGTATGCCGTGCGGCTCTTGAGGCCATAGCTTACCAGATAAAAGATCTTGTTGACTTAATGACGGGACAGGCGGGAATAGCCCTTAAAGAGCTGCGCGTTGACGGCGGCCCTACCAAGAACGGTTTTCTCATGCAGTTCCAGGCCGACATGCTCAACGCATGCATTAACCGTTCAGACGTTGAAGAGGCGTCGGCGATGGGCGCGATGGTTATGAACGGACTTGCGCGCGGCGTATGGTCAAGCCTTGAAGAGGTGGCAGCTTTGCGTACATCAGACAACCGCATAATGCCACAAATGGCCGATGCGGAGCGCAATCAGTTGTATGATGGCTGGAAGAACGCCATAAAAAGAACGTTATATAATTAAGAATTAAGAGTTAAGAATTAAGAAAATATGCAATGCAAAATATTTTACCAAGAGTATTTTTCTTAATTCTTAACTCTTAATTCTTAATTTCCCGACTCTTAATTCTTAATTTCCGAATCATTGATTTATATACAAAAACAATTTAAATAAAAGCAATACACCTATGAAAAAACAAGCACAAGCAGGAAAAGAGACATTCGGTCTTATTATAGGAACACGTGCGTACTTCAATTCTGAGCTTGCAATAGACGTCCGCAAGACTCTTCTTGAAGAATTGGAAAAGGCCGGTTACGGCTACGTAATACTTGATGAGTGCGACACTCCGACAGGAGGCTCGATGGAAACGGTGGAGGATGGCAAGAAGTGTGCCGCCCTGTTCCGTGCCAACCGTGAGGAGATAGACGGTATAATAGTATCGTTACCCAACTTCGGTTTCGAGGTTGGAATCATCAATGCCATAAGTCGTGCCGAGCTGCACGTGCCCGTATTGGTGCAGGCATGTGACGACCAGAACGACAAGGTAGACCTTGACAGCCGTCGTGACGCCTTCTGTGGCAAGATTTCAGTATGCAACAACCTTTACCAGTACGGCATTCCGTTTACCGATACGACGTTCCACACTTATTCAATACATAGCGAACTGCTGATGAAAGACATCAACAAGTTCGCCGCCATCTGCCGCGTTGTGCGCAAGCTGACACATGCCCGCATCGGCCAGATCGGTACTCGTCCGCTCGGCTTTAACACATGCCGTTACAGCGAGAAGCTACTCCAGGCAAGCGGAATAACCGTCGTTCCGGTTGACATGAGCGAGATTATATTCAACGCACGCAAGATAGATAACGACGCCGCAGCGTTGAAAGCAAAGATGGAGGAGATAAGCGACTATGCGAAAGTGCCCGAGGCATACCGTGAGAAGCTGGCTGTGCAGGCTAAGTTCGGCCTTGCCGTTGAGCAGTGGATTGAGGCCAACGAGGTAGATGCTACCGCAATACAGTGCTGGGACTCGCTGGAGCAGAACTATGGTTGTGCCGCTTGCGTAACGATGAGTATGCTCGGAGAGAAACTGATACCGTGCGCATGCGAGACCGACGTTGCCGGTGCCGTGTCGATGTACGCCTTGAGCCTTGCCGCAGGCAAGCCGTCGACGCTGCTCGACTGGAACAACAACTTCGCTGAAGACCGCAACAAGTGCGTCTGCACACACTGCGGTAACGCTCCGAAGAGCTTTGTCAAGAACGACCTCAAGCTCGGTCCGCTCGGCGTTCTCGGCCGTACGCTCGGCAAGGTGAACACCTTTGGCGCCGTTTACGGCAAGTGTACTGAGGGTGATTTCACATACTTCCGCATTTCTACCGACGATACCCTGGGCTGCATAAAGAGCTATCTGGGCAAGGGCGAGCTTACCAACGACCCGTATGGAATGGACGGATGTATCGCCGTTACGCACGTGAACGACTTGCAGACGCTGATGAAGTTCATATGCAAGAACGGTTTTGAGCACCACGTTGCTATGGTTCGTACAGATGTTGTCGACATCCTTCGTGAGGCTGTTGGTAATTATCTTGGTTGGGATTTGTACGTTCACGAATAATATTCAGATACAATATTGCGGGCCGCATCAGGAAAGATGCGGCCCGTTTTTTATATATGGATGCGTCCGTTCATATACATTGTTAAGGCGGCGTGTGGCCAAATGAAAATCCGTATCATATTTTCGGGGTTGTAAAAGACGGCCTTTGGCAAGCTGAAAGACCGTCTTTGGGGCTGCAAAAGGCGGCCTTTTACGTGGTAAAGAGGCATGTTTTTGTTGCCGGCCGGTAATATGCTGATTATCATAAGGTTATGTCTTTACCAAAAAATAGGGGTGTGAAACAAGGAATGCGGTATTGTGCCAAATTGCAATTTGTACCCGCTTTTTTGCCAGCCGATGGTGACTAAATGTAAAATTATTCATATTATCAAAGTAAATGTGATAGCATTAGTTTGCTTAATCGAAATTTTCTATTATCTTTGCACGTTAGAAAAACGATGCAGGCGACGATTTGTTAACCTCATACAGATTACGGTATGCCGCCGCGTCGGTGGTTTATGAAAATATTAATATTTAAAAACTTAATACTATGTTTGAAGGACAACCGAAAGGTTTGTATGCGCTGGCCCTTGCTAATACGGGCGAACGCTTTGGGTATTACACCATGCTTGCGATTTTTACATTGTTCCTGCAAGCTAAGTTTGGCTTTACTGCCACTGTTACATCAAACATCTTTGCCGGCTTCCTTGCGTTGGTATATTTCCTTCCGGTTGTAGGCGGCATACTGGCCGATAAGTTCGGCTTCGGCAAGATGGTGACGCTGGGCATTGTGGTGATGTTTGTGGGGTATATCTGTCTTGCCATACCGACAGGCAACAATGCATTGGGTATCTCGGCGATGATAGGCTCGCTTTTCCTCATAGCCCTCGGTACGGGATTGTTTAAGGGCAATCTTCAGGTTATGGTGGGCAATCTTTATGATGACCCGAAGTACTCCGCAAAGCGTGATACAGCCTTTTCGATATTCTATATGGCCATTAATATCGGCGCTCTTTTCGCTCCTACGGCAGCCGAGAAGATAACCGACTGGTACATGAAGAGCCATAACTTCGTCTATAATGGCGACATCCCGGCGCTTGCCCATCAGTATCTTGACGGCACACTGTCGGGAGAAGCAATGCAGAAGTTCGTGTCGTTGGCTTCATCGCAGGGAGTAGGCACTGACACGGCTTCGCTCACTGGATTTGCAAACGATTATATCAACGTGCTTTCAGAGTCGTACCATATGGGCTTTGCCGTTGCGTGTGTGTCGCTCATTGTTTCGATGTTGATATATGTATTGGGCAGAAAGACGTTCAAGCATGCCGACGTCAACAACAGTTCCAAGCAGGCTTCAGGCAGCGAAGAGGCGGCAGTACACACGCAGGAACTTACTCCTGCAGAGACAAAGTCGCGCGTTATTGCGCTCTGTCTTGTGTTCGCCGTGGTGATATTCTTCTGGATGGCGTTCCACCAGAACGGACTTACGCTTACGTTCTTCGCCCGTGACTATACAGCCGCTACGGCAACCGGATTTACGCGTATTGGCTTTGACGTATGGAACCTTGTGCTCATCGCCATTATGGTTTACGCCCTTTTCAGCCTGTTCCAGTCAAAGAAGACTAAAGGACGTGTAATCTCGGCTATTGTTTTGGGCGCTGCGTTGGCAATCTTGTATAACAATTATAATAGCATGGACGAGGTGATTAACATCCTTCCGCAGAAGTTCCAGCAGTTCAACCCGTTCTTCGTCGTAGCGCTTACGCCAGTCTCGATGGCCGTATTCAGCTATCTTGCAAGCAAGGGCAAAGAGCCTTCAGCTCCCAGGAAAATCGGTATCGGTATGTTCATCGCGGCCGTCGGCTTCATGATTATGGTATGGGGCTCACTCGGATTGCCTGTTCCAGACGACCTTGCATCTACAACTACGGACTATAGGGTTACGCCTAATCTTCTAATAAGCACATACCTCGTGCTTACGTTTGCCGAGCTGTTCCTCTCGCCGATGGGCATTTCGTTCGTGTCGAAGGTTGCTCCTCCCAAGTACAAAGGCCTTATGATGGGCGGTTGGTTTGCCGCTACGGCAGTAGGTAATTACCTTGTCTCAATCATCGGTATGCTTTGGGGCGGTCTGCCTTTGTGGGTGCTTTGGGGCATACTCGTGGCCTTGTGTGTTATCTCGGCAGTGTTTATCTTCTCTATAATGAAGAAGCTTGAGAAAGTCTGCTAAGGCTGAGCCGGCTTAATGTTTAAGAGTCAAGGATTAAGATAACGTGTCTTGTTTTACGGTAACAATACAGTTTTTCTTAGTCCTTGGCTCTTATTTTTTATTTACATGATTTATTTATTTACGTTTGAAATGAAACATTTGTTCGTATTATCCTTTTTTATGTTTTGCGCTATAGGCGCATACCCGGAGATGAATGTTGCTGATATGGAAAAGGAAATGGTTGCCAGGCGTGATTCGGTATTGTCACTGATTACGGGTGCACGGATGTCACCGGATAGTATTTTTGTAACCGATTTCGGTGCTGAAGGTGACGGCGTAAAGGATTGTAAACGTGCATTTGACCGTGCAATGAAGGTCGCCGCGCGCAAAGGCGGAGCCCGTATAATAGTTCCCGAAGGCACGTATCTCGTGAAAGGTCCGATACATTTCGTCAGCAACGTTTGCCTCGACATACGCAAGGGAGCAACAATCATGTTCTCTCCGGAGCCCGGACTGTATCTGCCGGTAGTGGATACGAGTTGGGAAGGAACGTTCCTCCGCAATTACAGTCCGTTCATTTACGGAAAGGATTTGCATGATGTGTCCATAATAGGCGAGGGAACCATCGACGGTAATGCCTCGACAACCTTTGCTACATGGAAGGCAAGGCAGAAGCCAGGACAGGCCCTTAGCCGTGAGATGAACCATAATGGCACGCCGATAGCCGACCGTAACTTTGGCGAAGGCCATTGGCTGCGCCCGCAATTAATCCAGTTCTACGGTTGTAAGAACATAACGTTGCAGGGCGTCTTCATAACAAACGCTCCGTTCTGGTGCGTGCATCTGCTGAAGAGCGAGAACATAATATGCAGGGGATTGCGCTATGACGCCAAGCTGGTGAACAATGACGGCATTGACCCTGAGTGCTCGCGCAACATCCTGATAGAGGACATCGAGTTCAACAATGGCGACGACAATGTGGCGATAAAGAGCGGTCGCGATAATGACGGATGGACTCACGGCTCGCCGTCGGAGAACATCGTCATACGCAACTGCCGCTTTAAGGGGCTTCATGCCGTGGTGATAGGCAGTGAGATGTCGGCAGGCGTTCGCAACGTATTTGTTGAAAACTGCACCTACGGCGGTTATTGTAAGCGTGGAATATACATCAAGACCAATCCGGACCGTGGCGGTTTCGTGAACAATCTGTACGTGAAGAATTGCGAGTTTGACGAGGTAGAGGATCTTTTTTATGCCACGTCGATGTATGCCGGCGAAGGACTTGACAACGACAAGTTTACCCGTGTAGGCCATATCTATGTTGACGGCCTGCGTTGCAATAAGGCTTCTGCTGCCGGACTTGTTCTGCAAGGCACGGAGGCAGAGCCCATCCGTGATGTTGTTTTCAGCAATATAGAGATTGGAAAGGCCGAGAACGCGGTAAGTTTTGACAACACTGAGTCCGTTGAGCTACGTAACTGCCATATCGGAGGACGCGCGGGAGTACCATCCCAGGCAAAATAGCAGTTCCGTAGAAGGGCGGATTTATTCTGTCTCTAACGTTCTGAGCTATGGTACGGATTAGAGAGTGGTGTGAATTATCAATAAAAGCGCATGCCTCAAGTTGCGTGTAGCGATGGATTACTATTACTCGAAAGCGCTGTAAAACATGGCTTTTTGCATGACGAAAAGCCGTGTTTTACAATGCAAAAGGCGACGTTTTGCATTGTAATAGGGATGTAAAAATGTTTTTTTATCCTTCAATCTTTCACGAAATCTGTATGCCATTGATTTTCAGGTGATTATTAAGTGAAAGATGTTTGTCGTTAATCTTTCACGGCGAAACAAGTTGACAGTCAGCAAAATAACGAATGCCGAGAAAGATGGAATATGGTTTGATGAAGAAATCAAATGTCGTTGATGTTCACGAATCCACGCGTAACGGCGTAGATGGTAAGCGCCGATACGCTTTTGAGTCCGAGTTTATACATAATATTCTTGCGGTGCGTTATTACTGTGGAAAGACTGATGTTAAGGCGGTCGGCTATTTCCTTATTTATATATCCTCTTACTATGAGCGTCATTACTTCGACTTCACGCACTGACAATTGTTTTTCTGCGTGATCCCCATGTGCGTGCGGCAGGTTGCGACCTTCGGCGTGTGCCGTTTGTTCAAGGGCAAGCAGTGACTTGATTAGCTGTTTCTCAGGCAGAGAAGTGCACAGTGAATTGTAGCCGAATAATGTTTGTTTTGTGTCAGCAGCGGTGTTTAGTATTATGGTTTTACGCCGGCGTTTATCAAAAAAATCGCTGTCCTCGATAATGGCTTGGGCTTCAGCGAAGTAATGGTAATATATGTCGACGTCGCCACTGGCTTTAAGTTCGCCAACGGAACGGAATGTGTCAACGACGACAATCGGCATAACGTCTTGTAAAATCTGCTTCATGCCTATCGCTGCAAGCGTGTCAGTATGGATGATGGCTATTTTAGGAAACACCGTTACGGGAATTAAGAATTAAGAGTTAAGGATTAAGAGTTAAGGAATATGGCATTACAAGATATATTGCTTTACATATTTCTTAACTCTTAATCCTTGACTCTTAATTTATTATGACATGAATCCGAGTAAAGCTCCGGCTGCAACTGCCGAGCCGATAACTCCCGCTACGTTCGGGCCCATTGCGTGCATGAGCAGGAAATTGTGGCGGTCGTACTCTAAACCGAGGTTATTTGATATGCGGGCACTCATTGGAACAGCGCTTACTCCGGCATTGCCTATGAGCGGATTCATCTTCTTTGACTTGGGCAGAAACAGGTTCATGAATTTCACGAAGAGTACGCCTGAAGCCGTGGCGATGGCAAAAGCCATGAAGCCGAGGAAGAAGATATAAATCGTCTTCATCGTGAGGAATTCACTTGCCTGTGTGGAACAGCCAACAGTAAGACCAAGCAGCATTACAACAATGTCGTTGAGCGCGCTTCCAGCAGTCTTAGCCAGACGTGTGGTCTTGCCTGATTCCTTTAGCAGGTTGCCGAAGAACAGCATACCGAGCAGCGGAAGTCCCGAAGGCACTATGAAAGCCGTGCAGATGAAGCCTATGATGGGGAAGAGTATCTTCTCCCTCTGGCTTACCGTGCGGGGCTTGTTCATTCTGATGAGCCTTTCTTTCTTTGTGGTCAGTGCGAGCATTATAGGCTTCTGGATGACCGGGACGAGGGCCATGTATGAATAGGCCGACACCGCGATCGCACCCATGAGTTCGGGAGCCAGCTTCGAGCTGAGGAATATGGCGGTGGGGCCGTCGGCTCCTCCGATGATTCCTATAGCTCCCGCCTCGTTGGGAAGGAATCCCATGGTGAGGGCGAGCAGGTACGCTCCGAATATTCCCATTTGGGCTGCAGCGCCTATGAGTATCAGCCTCGGCTGCGAGATAAGTGCCGAAAAGTCGGTCATCGCGCCTATGCCGAGGAAAATCAGCGGCGGATACCAGCCCTGGCGCACGCCCTGATAGAGTATGTTGAGTACGGAACCTTCTTCGTAAAGGCTGACCTGCAGGCCGGGGAATACCGGGATGTTGCCCACTATCATACCGAACCCGATCGGCACGAGCAGCAGGGGTTCCCATTTCTTGGCTATTCCGAGCGTAATGAACACCAGACCCACGGCGATCATCACCAGATGCTGCCAGGTGCAGTTTGCGAAGCCGGTGAACTGCCAGAACTGTGACAGGCTGTCTAGTACGGTTTCCATCAGCCCAGGGTCACGATTTTGGCATCTTCCTCTACTGTGTCACCCTTGGCTACATGGATTGCGGTGACGACACCGTCGCAGTCTGCGAGTATGTCGTTCTCCATTTTCATCGCCTCGAGTACGGCCACCTTCTGGCCGCGCTTGACGCTGCTGCCTTCCTTGACGTCTATGCTGATGATGACGCCGGGAAGGGGAGTCACGATGTCCTTGCCCTTGCCTGAGGCTGCGGGGGCAGTTGCGGGAGCCGCGGGTGCAGGGGCTGCCTGGGCTGCAGGGGCGGGTGCCTGCGTTGCAGCCGGGGCCGCTGCAGGTGCGGGTGCAGGGGCGCTTCCGCCTTCGAGCTCTACCTTGTACGGGACTCCGTTCACGGTTACGTCGGCGTTCTTTCCTTCCACGCCGTTTACGGCGACATTATACTGCCTGCCGTTGATAGTAAACTTGTATTCTTTCATTGTTTGGGATTTTTTCTGAAGTTGAACTGTTTCTGGCCCCATGCCGAGCCTTCTTCGCTCCTGATCGTGATGAAACCGGGCTCCTGGTCGTGCACGCCGCCGTCGAGATAGAGGTCGAGCGCCACGGCTATCGCTGCGGCAGTCTCGCCGTCGTTACCTGCGTCGGAGAGTGCGAGGGCGATCGCTGCCGCCACCTCGTCCATCCTTTCTCCTCCCTTCCCGGATCCGGACTTCCTGCCGAACTTGCCCGAAAAGATGCTTCCGGAGAGGCTGTACAGGAAGTAGAGGATTACAAGGGCGATGAACACCACGCTCACGCTGATGAGCGTCAGCGTCCAGCCGTGCGGATCGACCTGGGCCATCCTGTCCGCTCCCGCGGTGAGCAGGCTGTTATAAAGGAAGGTTGTCATGTTTCTTTGCTGGAATTACCTGACGTTTGTTGCTCAGACTCTCGAGGGCGCGTATCACGCGGAAACGCGTGTTGCGGGGTTCGATGATGTCTTCGATATATCCTTTCTTGGCGGCCTGGTAGGGGTTGCAGAAGAGGTCGTCGTATTCCTTCTTCTTCTGCTCCGCGAGGGCTGCCTTCCTCTCGGGATCCTCCTCGGCCTTGAGTTCCTTGCCGTATATGATTCCGACGGCGCCTTCGGCTCCCATGACCGCGAAGTTGGCAGAAGGCCACGCGTAGTTGACATCGCCCCTGAGCTGCTTGCAGCTCATCACTATATGGGCTCCGCCGTAGCTCTTCCTGAGCGTCACCGTCACCTTGGGTACGGTGGCCTCGCCGTAGGCGTAGAGCAGCTTGGCTCCGTTGGAGATTATCGCACCGTACTCCTGATGCGTGCCGCAGAGGAAGCCGGGCACGTCGACCAGGGTCACGAGGGGAATGTTGAATGCGTCGCAGAACCTGACGAAGCGCGATGCCTTGCGCGATGCGTTGATGTCGAGGCAGCCGGCGAGCACCCTCGGCTGGTTGGCGACTATTCCCACGCTGCGTCCTCCCATGTGGGCGAAACCGACTATGATGTTCTTGGCGAAGTCCTTGTGTATCTCGAAGAACTCGCCGTCGTCGACTATGCTGCCGATGACGCCGTACATGTCGTAGGCCTTGTTGGGATTGTCGGGGATGATATCGTTGAGGGCGTCGTCCGTGCGGCCGACAGGGTCGGCAGTGGGCCTTGCGGGAGCTGTGCCGAGGTTGTTCTGGGGCAGGAAGCCGAGGAGCTTCTTGATAGTCTCGATGCCCTCTTTCTCATCCTTCGCGCCGAGCTGTGCGACTCCGGACTTGGTGGTATGTACGGATGCGCCTCCGAGCTGCTCCTGGTCCACGACCTCTCCGGTCACCGACTTGACGACCGAGGGTCCGGTCAGGAACATGTACGAGGTGTTCTCGATCATCAGGGTGAAGTCGGTCAGGGCGGGGGAGTAGACCGCACCGCCCGCGCAGGGGCCGAAGATTCCGCTTATCTGCGGAACCACGCCGCTGGCGAGTATGTTGCGCTCGAAGATCTCTCCGTAGCCTGCGAGTGCGTCGATACCTTCCTGGATACGGGCACCGCCGGAATCGTTGAGCCCGATTATCGGGGCTCCGGCGTTGACAGCCATGTCCATTACCTTGCATATCTTCTCCGACATGGTCTTCGACAGCGAGCCGCCGTTGACCGTGAAGTCCTGGGCGAAGACGAACACCTCGCGCCCGCCGACAGTTCCGCGGCCGGTCACTACGCCGTCTCCGTCGGTATGGCTGGCGTCCATGCCGAAGTCCGTGCAGCGGTGCTGCACGAACATGTCGAACTCCTCGAAACTGCCCTCGTCAAGCAGCAGTGCGAGCCTTTCCCTCGCGGTGAGCTTTCCCTTAGAATGCTGGGCGTCGATGCGCTTCTGTCCGCCGCCGAGTCTGGCGGAGGCCCTGCGCTCGACCAGTTCCTTGATTTTTTCCTGTTGTATGCTCATAATGATTTCTGCACTTACGGTTTTTTGGGTACAAATCGTGCAAAGATACTAATAATATGTGGAAAATTCTACGCCTGTCCGCAATGTTCTCGCCACTTATGGCAGGCGGTCTTATATTCTGCCTGATGCTATATGCCTCCGGGAGACTGTTCTCTAGGCTTTATGTCTCCCGGAGGCATATAGCATCAGGCAATCTGCATTGCTTCCGTAGCGGAATAAGCGGAAACGCGTGTTGCGGATCCGTAGGGGCGACATTGCGGGCCGGGCGTCGGGAAAGGCACCCTTCCCGGAGGCATTATGCCTGATGTGCAGGCCTGAGCAGGTCGAGCACGACCTTGACGGGATTGAATGTCTCTATCGGAACCTCTACGAAGAGGGTGTTCCAGTCCGACATGGAGCCGTTCCAGAGTCCGGGGAGCTCGAGGGCCTTGAGCTCGCGGCCGTGGTAGCTCTTGGAGCTGATGAGCCCCGTGTCTTCGTCTACATGCTTCAGCAGGTCGAACTTCCTGCCCTCGCTGTCGAGCAGGCAGCATACGAGGTCGACCGGGTTGAAATGGGTCGCGGAGTGCAGCGCCTCCACCGCATGGGGGTTGCCGGGATCTATCTGCGCCCCCTCGAGTATCTGCAGCGAGGTTGCGCCGTCCTTGTCGCGCACGATGAACGGTCCGCCTCCGGGTTCTCCCTCGTTCTTTACCATTCCGCACACGCGTATGGGACGGTCGAGCTTTGCGCGCAGCCTCTCAGCCCTGTCGCGGCAGTCCTTGGCCTCGGGCATCTCTATGCACAGCTCGTCCCTGAGGAAGGCCTCTATCTCGTTGCAGAGGCTCTGGCACTCGGGAGTGGCGAAGGGGTCGTCGAGGTTCATCACCGTGCCGGGGATGTAGACCATGCCGGTGTCCTTGCGCGCGGCGGTCAGCTGGTCGAACGCGTAGATGTATCCGCGTATCCTGTCGCGCAGCTGCAGCGCGCGTCCCATGAGGACTTTCTTCCAGTGGTATGTGACCGGCTGCATCCTTTCGACGCAGACATTGTCTATGTTCTTTATCGACACCAGCTCGGAGTCGAGCTCGTCGAGGTTGTAGATGAGCGCTCCGTGCCCGGCGGGACGGGTGAGCACCGTGCCGTCCTCCTTGAGGAAGGGGCGGTTGTCGGTGTCGACCGCTATGGTGTCGGTGTCCTTGCTCTGGTAGGTGAAGCGTATGTCGTACTTCACGCCGTAGCGTCTTTCATATTCGTCCCTGACTTCGGCTACCGCCTGCTCGAAGAGCTGCCTGTGCTCGGGGGAGATGGTTATCACGAGGTTCACGCTCCCGTCGGGATTGCGCATGTAGGCCTGTCCTTCGACGAGATGTTCGGCGAGGGCGGTGCGCACCTCGTCTGGGTACCTGTGGAACTTCAGCACTCCCTTGGGCTTGCTGCCGTATCCGAGTCCCTCGTCGGTGAGGAGCCTGCGGGCGGTCGTGCAGGGGTCGTGCGGGGCGCTTCCGAAGGTTTCGGGGGAGTAGAACGCGAACTTTTCCAGGTTCTCCGCCAGTCTGCGTACGGAATCGTTGGGCGTATCAAGGCCTGCGAATATGTCCTTGAACATCCTGGATGCTGCTCCCGATGCCGGAACGAACTTGCATTTGCCCCTTACTTCGGCGGTGTCGGCGTACTCGGCCGCCTCCCGGGCCTTTTCCCCGTCCAGCACTTCGATTCCCTTCCCGGGAGTTGCCGGGGCTACGATGTCGAGGTAGGGGAATCCCTTCCTGAACCGTTCGATCTGTGCGTTGATCTTTGATTTTTCCATACTGTCCAGATTTAGTGTCGTTAATAAAATATGTGTATATCCTGTGTCAGAGTTGGAATTCCCTCCTGTAGCGGTAGTTCGTGCGCAGCTCCTCGAACTTCGTCGGGTTCATCCTGAACATGAAGTCGTCGGTGAAGATAGGATAGTTGTACTGGAGTATTGCGGCGAGCTGTCCCTGCGACTTGTTGCGGATGTCGAGCATCACGGCCTGGTATTCCATTATGTCGCTGTGCGGAAAGAATTCGTATAGTTCGGAGATGTTAAGGAAGCGGGCGACGGCCCTGACCGCCATGGACGAGCCTATCTGCTTGCTCTGCAGCGAATATCCGGCGATGTGGGGCGTGGCTATCTCGACGAGGTTCATTAGCATCGTGTTGATGCTGGGCTCGTGGCTCCATGTGTCGATTATCACGGGGCCGAGACGGGGTATCGCCCTTATCAGGTCGTCCTCTACGACCAGGTCTCCGTGCGAAGTGTTCACGAAGAAGGCCCCGGGCTTCATCCTGGCGAAGAACCCGGCGTCGGCCATGCCCCTGGTCTGTGCCGTCAGGGGGACGTGCAGGGTCACTATGTCGGACTCCGCGAGCAGCTCGTCGAGGCTGTAGAACTGCGTGTACCACTCGATCTCGGATTTCTTGGGGTCGTTCCTCATTATCTTGAATCCCAGGGAGCGTCCCATCGATTCGACCCTCTCGCCGGAATTGCCGAGGCCTATTATGCCCAGGGTCTTTCCCGCAAGGGAGATGCTCCTGCGCGCGGCCGAACCGAAAATCGCCGAGAAGACATAGTTGGCCACCGCCCCGGCATTGCATCCGGCGGCGTTCTGGAAATGGATTCCGTGGGCGCTGCAGTAGTCGACGTCGATATTCTCCGTGCCGGAGGTGGTCGTGGCTATCATCTTGACTCCTGTACCGTCCAGCAGGGAACTGTCGCACCTCGTCCTCGTGCGTATTATCAGGGCGTCGGCGCCCATGAGGTCCTCTCTGGTGATGAGCGGCCCTTCCCTGTAAAGCACCTCGGCATAGGGTTCGAACACTCCTTCGGTGAACGGTATCGATTTGTCTATTACTATCTTCATTTGATTATCAGTTCCTTGACATATTCTTCTCCGTCCGGCGCGCCGTTGAAGAGCGGGTCTTCGGCGAGTATGGAATTGATCCTGCGCGTCAGCTCGCCTTTCCGGAACAGCAGCTGGCTGCGGGCGACGGACGAACTCATCGTGGCGTACAGGGTTCCGGACTTGAAGAATACCCTGGATGTGTACCTGCCGGCTCCGCTCGCCTCCTCCCACGCCTTGCCGATGCGTCTGAGGTCGAGCGCCCGGCCCAGGCCGCTGCGTCCGAGATATTCTCTGATCAGGGCTTCCATTCCTACTGCCTTCCTCCTGCGCACCCTACTCATCTATGATCCTGAAGGCGCCTCCTTCCGCCTCTATGTATGTCCTGTCAGTCGTCAGGGCGTCCACTATCGATTCGGTGCGCACCTTGTTGGAGTCGGTCAGGAAGATCTGGCCGAACTCGCGGTCCGACACCATTCCCAGCAGGTTGCCGACGCGGGTCATGTCGAGCTTGTCGAACAGGTCGTCGAGCAGCATCATGGGGTTGCATCCGCAGACCTGCTTCATTACCTCGTACTGCGCGAACTTCAGCGCCACGAGGAAGGATTTCTGCTGTCCCTGCGAGCCGCAGCGCCGTATCGGGTGCCCGTCCATGGTGAAGATGAAGTCGTCCCTCTGCACGCCGGCGGTGGTGAACCTGAAGATGCTGTCCTTCTCCCGGCGTTCGCGCAGCGTCTGCGCCAGGGGGCCGGAGAACAGGTCCGACCTGTATTCTATGCCTACCTCCTCCCGTCCGCCGCTTATCCTGAAATAGTAGCTGCGTACCACGGGAAGCAGCTTTTCGCAGAAGTCCCTGCGCTTCTCGAACACGGGAGAGGCCAGAGCGCCCAGCCTGTCGTCGAAGGTGCCGAGCAGGAACTCGTCCGCGACGCCGGCCTTGAGCAGCTTGTTGCGCTGGAGCAGCAGGCGGTTGTAGTTCTGCAGGCCGCAGAGGTATTCCCTGTCCATCTGCGAAAGTACGGAATTCACGAACCTGCGGCGCTCGTCGCCGGATTCGCTCACCAGCGAGATGTCGGCGGGCGATACCATGACTATGGGCAGAAGGCCTATGTGGTCCGAGATCTTGGCGTACGGCTTGTCGTCGCGGCGTATCTTCTTCTCGCCCGAGGCCTCTGCCCTGATGCTTATCCTGGAAGTGATTCCGGACGGCATGTCGTATGTGCCCAGCAGGGAGAAGCTGTCGCAGCCGTGCCTGAAATTGAACCTGTCGGAGGACGAGAACGCGCCCTTGGTCATCGAAAGGTACCATACGGCGTCGAGCAGGTTGGTCTTCCCTTCGCCGTTGCCGCCGCTGATGCAGTTGATATTGGGAGAGAAGCCAAGTTCCTGGAGCCCTATGTTGCGGAAGTTCTGGATGACTATTTTCTTCAGTGTCGGCATACCTTACAAAGGTAATGAATTTATATTGTATTGTTGAACTATTTTTCATAAATTTGCAGGCTAAATTTTGATAAAAATCATTAAACGATATGGCTAATACAAATCCTAGAGAGAAGGAATCGGCAGTGCGCGAGAATATCGAGCAGACCGTTTCGTCAACCGAAAAGTTTTTCAGCGAGAACAGGAAGTTCATCCTCGTCGCGGCCGCCGTGGTCGTGATAGTCGGCCTCGGAATCCTGGCATACCACAAGCTGGTCTACCAGCGCCAGTGCAAGGAGGCGCAGGAGCAGATGTACCCCGCCGAGCAGAGTTTCCAGAGCGGAGAGTATGAAATCGCCCTCAACGGCGACGGCAACAACCTCGGTTTCGCCGACATCATCGGCAGCTACGGTTCCAAGGCCGGAAAGGCGGTATACCTCTATGCCGGTGTCTGCGAGCTCAATCTCGGTAACTTCGACGCCGCCCTGTCCTATCTGAAGAAATACAAGGGAGGCGAGCCCATACTTGCCGCCAGGGCCAGGGCCTGCGAGGGTGACGCCTATGTCGGCCTCGGCGACTACAAGTCCGCCGTCTCCTGCTTCGAGAACGCCGCAGGCATGGCCGACAATGTCTTTGCCGCAGCCTATCTCGTCAAGGCCGGCCTCGCATACGAGGCCCTCGGAGACAAGGCTTCCGCCCGCGACTGCTACAACAGGGTCGCTGACGAGTATCCCCAGTCCATGGAAGCCTACGAAATCAATAAATATTTGGCCAGAGTTGCAGAATAACAGATTATGGGAAGAGCATTCGAGTTCAGAAAGGAAAGGAAGCTGAAGAGATGGGGCCACATGGCCCGTACGTTCACCAAGCTCGGCAAGGAGATCACCATAGCCGTCAAGCAGGGAGGCCCCGACGTTACCGGCAACCCCCGCCTGCGTGCGCTTATGGCCGAGGCCCGTTCCGAGCAGATGCCCAAGGAGAACATCGAGAGGGCGATAAAGAAGGCCACCGAGAGCAAACAGGGCGACTTCAAGGAGATAATCTATGAAGGTTACGGCCCTTACGGCATAGCCTATCTCGTAGAGACCGCTACCGACAACAACACCCGCACAGTCGCCAACGTGCGCAGCTACTTCACCAAGTGCGGCGGCTCTCTCGGTACTTCCGGTTCCGTAAGCTTCATGTTCGACCGCAAGTGCACCTTCCGCATCAAGGCCAGGGAAGGTGTGGATCTCGAGACCCTCGAGCTCGAGATGATCGACTACGGCGTCGAGGACCTTTTCGAGGTCGAGGAGGAGGACAAGGACGGAAATGTCTCCAAGGTCATCGTCATCTACGGCGACTATTCTTCCTACGGCCAGATCCAGAAGTACATCGAGGAGAACGGCTACGAACTGATTTCCGGAGGTTTCGAACAGGTTCCCAATGTCGAGCTCAAGGAGGTCACTCCCGAGCAGCGGGCCACGCTCGACAAGCTCACGGGCCTTCTCGAGGACGACGAGGACGTCACCAACGTCTACACGACCATGAAACCCGCGGAGGAATAATAAGTATACGACAGACAAAGGGAAGGAGGACGGCGGCAGTTGCGGCGGTTCTCCTTTTGCAATGGACGGATCCGGAACAGAAACATACAGGAGAACTATATGGCAAAGGTAAAGATTTCCACGCCGTCAGGCGATATCGTCGTGAGGCTTTACGACGAGACCCCCGCACACAGGGACAATTTCATCAAGCTCGCATCCGAGGGCTTCTATGACGGGACACTCTTCCACCGGGTGATTTCCGGCTTCATGATACAGGGCGGAGATCCCGACAGCAGGAACGCCCCTGCCGGGAAGCAGCTCGGAGCGGGAGATGTGGGATATACCATACCCGCGGAGATAAAGCCGGGACTGATACACAAGAGGGGAGCGCTGTGCGCCGCGCGTACGGCAGACAGCGTGAATCCCGAGAAGCGCAGCAGCGGCTGCCAGTTCTATATCGTCTGGGGAGAGAAGTACTCTGTCGGAAAGATGGACAGCCTCGAGAGGCAGTGCCAGATGCAGGCGGTGAACGGCGTGTTCAACCGCCTCGTCTCCGAGCACAGGGACGAAATCCTCGCCCTGCGCCGCGAGCGGAATCGCGAGGCCCTTTCCGACCTCCAGGACAGGCTCGTGGCCGAGGCGAACGCAATCGTCATCGAGAAAGGCCTCGGTAGGCTCGGCGACGCGCAGAAGGAAGCCTATACCACCGTGGGAGGTACTCCTTTCCTCGACGGGGAATATACGGTTTTCGGCGAGGTCGAAAGCGGCCTCGACGTGGTGGAGAAGATCCAGGCTGCGGCGACCGATTCCTCGGACAGGCCGCTCGAAGACATATCCATGAAGGTCAGCTTGCTCTGACCGTACCTGATATTACGGCATAACATTTCAATTAATAACGCAAGAAGTGAAAAAGTTCATCGTTCCTGTCGTATCGCTCGCAGTTGCGGCGTGCGTCTCCGCCTGCTCGGCGGGCCCCGAGATAAAGTCTCTCGGCAACGAGCTCTACAGCATCTCTTCCGGAGAACTGTCCATGACCGTAGATGCCGGCAAGGGTGCCAAGATCCTGTCGTTCAAGTACGGCGACAAGGAGGTCATCTCCCAGCTCCAGATGTTCAACGCATTCGGAAGCACATTCTGGACCAGCCCCCAGGCGGAATGGAACTGGCCTCCTGTGGCGGAGTACGACCGTCTGCCCTATGAGGTCGAGCTCGGCTCCGACTACATGGAGATGAAGGGACAGGTTTCGGAGCGTTTCGGCTACAGTATCTCGAAGAAGTTCTCGGCCGACCCGAAACACGACGCCCTCGTGGTCACATACACCATTACCAACCATACCGACAGCCTCCGCAAGGTGGCTCCCTGGGAGATTACCAGAGTTCCGGGTGACGGCCTCATATTCTTCGAGGCCCCCTCTTCCGGGATATTCCCTGCAGGGCTGATGCATTTTGAAGACGCCTACGGCTGCTCCTGGTACGCTTTCGACGAGTCGGACCAGAACCGCAAGGTCAATGTGAACGGCAAGGGCTGGCTGGCCTATGCCAATGATGGGCTGGTGATGGTCAAGGAGTTCGACGACCTTGCCGACGGCGAGTGTGCTCCCGCGGAGGCCGAGATACAGGTATATGTGAACCAGGGCAAGACCTTCATCGAACTTGAGAGCCAGGGTGCCTACACCGAGCTCGCGCCCGGCGGATCGCTCAGCTATACCGTCAGGTGGCATCTTGCTCCCGCAGTTTCGGAAGATGTGTCCGAGGAACTCCTCCATACCGTGCGCGGCCTTCTGAAATAGCTTGCTGTCATGAAAGGAACGGCAATACTCGCATGCCTCTGCATGCTTTCCGCATCCGCGGCCCTTCATGCGCAGTCTCAGGCTGCTGTCAGCTATCCGGTTCCCGACCTCGTGCTCGAGCTCTGGCCCGACGGCGCTCCTACTGACAACGGCCTTAGCGGCGACGAGATAGACTACGGCAACCATGTCTCCAACGTGACCGAGCCTACCCTCTCCCTGTTCCTCCCCGAAGGGGAATGCAACGGCCTTGCGATAATCTCCTGCCCGGGAGGCGGGTACATCGATGTATGGGACAAGACCGAGGGCTATTCCCTCGCGGACTGGTACAACGAAATGGGCATAGTGTATGCCGTGCTCAAGTACCGTCTTCCCAACGGCCATAGGGAAGTCCCTCTCGACGATGTGCAGAAGGCCATGCGCATGATGCGCGAGCGGGCCTCCGAGTACGGCTTCAAGTGGCTCGGTGTGCAGGGCAATTCCGCCGGAGGTCACCTTGCGGCAATGGCCTCCACCCATTATGTGGATGCAGCGACGCGTCCCGACTTCACGGTGCTCTTCTATCCCGTGATCACCCTCGATGCGTCCAGGACCCATTCCGGAACTCTCCATAACCTGCTCGGCGACAATCCTTCGCAGGAACTTGTCGACAGCTTCTCAAACGAGAAATGCGTGACGGAGGATACGCCGTGCGCGTTCCTGATGCACAGTTCCGACGACGGACTGGTGCCCGTAAGCAACAGCGTCAGCTATTACGAGGCGCTTGTAGGGCACGGGGTGGAGAACTGCTCGATGTATATCATGCCCGAAGGAGGGCACGGCTGGACCGACCGGGAGTTCCACTACCGCAAGGCCTGGATGACGGCTCTCGAGGCCTGGCTCATGAAGCTGCCGGAAGTTCTCTGACAGAATCCGGTCTGTGCTGTCTCTCATCGGGCCGGACATAAATTGCCGATAATATAATCGACTGATGCAGTACGGGCTGTCGGGAAGCGTTTTCTCAGATATGATTAGCTTCCCGGCAGCCCGTACTGTATCCAGTTGTTACATAGTCCTGGAATATGGCGGGAAAGGAGTGCCGTGCGCGTTGTCTGTAGCCGAGAAACGAGAAGAGGAGCCGGATGCAGATGCGTCCGACCCCTCTCTTCCGAGCCACTCACGAGACTCGAACTCGCGACCTGCGCGTTACGAATGCGCTGCTCTACCGACTGAGCTAAAGTGGCTTTTGGGACTGCAAAGATACTAAATAAAAATCTATTTGCAAACCTGTTTCCGGGATACGAGCGTGATGAGCAGCCAGCCTATGAGTCCGGCGCAGAGCGATGCCGTCAGCACCGCTATTTTACCGAAGTCTTCCAGGTGAGTCGCGGTTTCGGGCGGGAGTGCCGTGAAGGAGAGGTTGTCGATGAATATCGACATCGTGAACCCTATGCCTCCGAGGCAGGCCACGGCGAAGAACATCGGCCAGCTTGCGCCTCTCGGCATCTCGCATATCTTCAGCTTTATCGAGATCCAGCTCAGCAGGGTGATTCCGAGAGGCTTGCCGATGACCAGTCCGAGGAATATGCCCATGGATACTCCTCCGGTGACGGGGTCGTAGCTGAATATCCTGAGATATTCGGGACTGTTGATCTCCACTCCGGCATTGGCGAGGGCGAAAAGCGGCATTATCAGGAAGTTCACCCACGGGAGCATAGCCCTCTCGACCCTGTAGCTCATGTCCATGGTGCCGTGGGCTATGCCTTCGAGCTTCATCAGGCATTCCTTCTGCGGCGTGTTCGGGAATTTCTCGTCCGTCGCTCCGTCGAGGCTGTCGAGCCTTGCGATGAACTGCCCCCGCTTGCGCAGGTACTGGGCCTTGTTGTATCGCGGCGCGGCCGGAATCAGGAAGGCCATCACCACTCCTGACATCGTGGCGTGGATGCCGCTGTAGTAGAACAGTATCCATACTATCAGCGAACTTGCGAGGTAGGGGAACATGCGCTTCTCGCCGACATGCCTCATCAGCAGGGTCAGGGCTATGACCGCCGCCGACACCAGCAGCAGGCCGAACCTTACCTCGCCGCCGTAGAACAGCGCCACCACCAGTATTGCTATCAGGTCGTCGGCTATCGCGAGTGCCGTCAGGAAGATCTTGAGCGAAACGGGGACCTTGTCCTTGAGCAGGGTAAGTATGCAGACTACGAACGCTATGTCTGTCGCCGTAGGTATGCCCCAGCCTCTCGAGGCCAGCGTTCCCGAATTGACGGCGGTGTAGATGAGCGCGGGCAGCATGGCACCCCCGAACGCGGCTATGATCGGCAGCAGGGCCTTCTTCCTCGTCGACAGCTCCCCGTGGGCTATCTCACGCTTTATCTCCAGTCCGACCGTAAAGAAGAATATGGTCATCAGGATGTCGTTGATGAATTTCTCGATGTCCATATCCTTCGGGAACAGCAGGTTCACCACGCCGTCGTCGCTGAACATGTGGATGATGACGTTGGTGTGGAGTATGTCCCGGTAGATTTCTTTCGTGAAAGGCAGGTTCGCGAGCAGCATTGCGGCTATGACGCATATGAGCAGCAGCACTCCCTGTGTCCAGGGCTTGTGCAGGAGCCTGTGGCCGGTGTCGCTCAGGTGCATTACACCCTTGCTCCAGGTATAGAACGGTATCAGTCTCATTCAGGGTCAGAATATTATCTTGTAGTCGGACGCCTTCTGTCCGCAGTGGTGTTCGCTTATGCGGCATTCTCCAGCCTCCCTGCGGCACAACGCCTCCCGTCTTCCTATCTCGACGGCAAGTATGTCGCCCCTGCGTACGAAGCAGGTCCTGGTCGCCGTGCACAGGGCATCGCGCAGTAGCGCCGCGTCGAGCGCCCCAGAGCTGAAAATCTTCACGCCGTCCCTGAGGAGTTCCAGCGAAGGAGCCGTGCAGCCGCATTCCAGCGCCGGGGGCACTATGAACGAACTGTGGTCGAGGCATGATGCCGAAGCGAAGCCCTCCTCGCTCCCGTCCAGCAGCTCGTCAGGGTATAGCAGTACACCGAAGCCTATGGCGTCGATGTATCTGTCGGCAAAGCGCGGCGAGACGCTCTTGCCGGCCTTGCAGATGTGCGCAGTAAACACCGGAGCGTAGCTCAGCGAGCCTATGAACTCCGGCACATAGAGGTCGTCGCCGTCCCTTTCCCATGTGGTGTCCGGCCTGACGACGGTGTGTCCTCCGTATGTGCGCACCACTATGTTCATCAGAACAGGGTGCCGTTGAACTTCTCCACGAGCATCTCGCGCTTGAACTGCTCCTCGAGCCTTGCGAACTGGGCCTTGGTGTCGAGGCTGAACTTGCCCTGCCTTACCCATGCGAAGTATGACGGCTCCGTCCTGTAGACTTCCCTCGCCGTCTTTCCCTTGTGCTTGCCGAAGTTTATCAGCACCTCGCCCTTGTCGTCGTATATCAGCTGGCCGGAAAAGTCCACATAGCGCTTGGGTATGTAGGCCGAAAGGGCCTTTACATCGTTCTTGAGTGTGTCGTAGCGGTCCAGCTGGGCCTTGAGCACCTTGTAGGTGGCTATCGTGTCGGCTTCTGCCGAATGTGCGTTCTCGAAATCCTCCCCTCCGCAGTAGAAGCGGTAGGCGGCCTTGAGGTTGCGCGGCTCCATGGTGTGGTAGATGCTCTGGACATCCACCATGAGCGGGGCGTGCAGGTCCACATGCAGGTCCTTGCCCGCGAGCTTCACCCTCTCGAACTCCTCGGCCAGCATGGGAAGGTCGAACTTAGAGGAGTTGAATCCTGCGAGGTCGCTGTTCTCGAGCCACCGCGCCACCTCGTCCGAGATCTCGTAGAAAGTGGGCTCGTCCCTGAGCATGTCGTCGGTGATGCCGTTGACTTTCGACGCCTCGGGGTTCATCGGACGCTGGCATTTCTTCTCGTAGTCCCAGGGCTTGACGCGCCAGGTCCTGACCTTGTCTTCTCCGCCGGGGAATACCTTGACGAAGCTGAGTTCCACTATGGAGTCAGACGGTATGTTGAGTCCTGTGCTCTCGATGTCGAAGAAGAGCAGGGGACGCTGGAGATTCAGTTCCATGCCGCTGTACTTTACGAAACCTTGATAGGCATGAGTATGCCGCAGAGCTTTCCGCTCTCCTCCTCTCCGTCGGCAGGCACTATGAGCGCGGCACGGTATGCGTCGGCGAACTTGATGACCAGGCTGCCGCAGCTCATGTTGGAGAGCATCTCGATGAGGAAAGACGACTTGAAGCCTATGCTGAGATCCTCGCCGGAATATTCGCAGTCGAGCTTCTCGTATGCGGCGAGGGCGAAGCCGAGGTCCTGTGCGGTAATCTCGAGCTGGTCCTGCCTGAGGTCGAACTTGATGTGGTTCGAAGCCTTGTTGGCACAGACGGCGACCCTGCGCACCGTGTCAAGAAGGCGAGCGCGGTCGATCCTGAGCACGTTGGAGTTGTTCTGGGGGATTACCCTGCGGTAGTCGGGGAACTTCCCGACTATCAGGCGGCACACCATCATCGTGTCGCCGAAGCTGAACACGACATTGCTCGCGTCGTACGCGACATGCACTTCGCCTTCCACCTTGTCTATGATCGATTTAAGGACGCCGGCGGGCTTCTTGTGCAGTATGAACGACGACTTGGCGCCGACCTGGGCGGCCGTGGTCGTATAGCATACCAGCTTGTGCGAGTCGGACGCCACGAGGGTGGTGCCGGCCGTGTCCATGTCGAAGAATATTCCGTTCATCGCCGGACGCATCTCGTCGTCGGCCGTGGCGTATATGGTGCTGCTGATGCCCTCGCAGAGCACGTCGGCCGGGAATACCGCCGTCATCGCGTCGTCCGAGGTGCCTTTGATTTCAGGGTAGTCGGCGGCCGAGAAATATGGAAGCGATGAATTTCCGTTGCTCCACAGGCATTCGAAGGAGCCTTCGGCCGCATCGCCGCTGCCGGTGCGTATCGTGATCGGCTGGTCGGGGAGAGCCTTCAGCAGGTCTATCATCTGTCTGGCAGGTACCGCTATGCTTCCCTCCCGCGTGCTGCCCTGCACCTCTATCGAAGTGCGCAGGGTGAGCTCCTGGTCGGAGGCTGTGATCTCGAGCCTGCCGTCTTTGAGCACGAACAGGAAGTTCTCGAGGATGGGGAGGGCGGTGGTTTTTGCCGGTAAGGCCTTGGCGACGTCCAGGATGCCTTTCAGCAGGCCGGCGCTCGAAATATTGAATTCCATATTGCAGTTAGTCTGTTTTTACAAAAGTAGGAATAAATTTTAAACTTTGGCATATAATTTGACTTTTTAGGCCGCGGAAAACTTATTGTAAACGCTATGGATATGAACAAGAATCTGATTACAATCGTGGCTTCCGTGGGCCTGAGCGCCCTGGCGGCCTTCGGAATAGTCAAGGCGGCTACTCCGTCTCATATAGATTCGGACCTGACATATACCCCTGCCGGCGTGACGCGTACCGTCAATCTGGCCATGTCCGACTACCCCGACTTCACCTATGCGGCAGAGACCGCGGTAGAGGCGGTGGTATATGTGCAGGTGACGGCGACGACACCCCAGTCTGACTATATCGATCCCTTCTTCCGCTTCTTCTTCGGCGACGGGTACGGCCCCCGCGAGAGGGTGCGCCAGGGCAGCGGCTCGGGCGTGATCGTGCGCGAGGACGGATACATCGTCACCAACAACCATGTGATTTCCGGAGCCACCGACATCAAGGTCACGCTCAACAACAACAGGACCTACAACGCCACGATAGTCGGCAGCGACCCTGCGACTGACGTCGCCCTGATAAAGATAGACGCGAAGGGCCTGCCCGTGCTCCAGTTCGCGGATTCCGACAAGCTTCGCCTCGGTGAGTGGGTGCTCGCGATAGGAAGCCCTCTGGGCGAAGAGCTCCGCTCGACGATCACCGCAGGAATCGTCAGCGCCAAGGGACGCCGCATGAACGGTTATGACGGCAGCCTCAAGATAGAGTCGTTCATACAGACCGACGCCGCCGTCAATCCCGGCAATTCCGGTGGAGCGCTCGTCAACAAGGCGGGCGAACTGGTCGGAATCAATACGGCGATAGTCTCTACCACGGGCTCCTATACCGGATATTCCTTTGCCGTACCTTCCAACATAGTCCACAAGACCGTGGCCGACCTCATCGACTTCGGCGAGGTGCGCAGGGTAAGGCTCGGTGTCACAATGACTGCAATCGATGAAAAAATGGCAGACGATCTGAAACTTTCTTCCCTGGAAGGCGTATATATTCACGAAGTCGAGAAAGGCTCGTCGGCCGACAAGGCGGGAGTGAAGGAGAAGGACGTGCTCGTTGCCATAGATACCTTCAAGATCACGACGCCTGCATCCCTGCAGGAAAGGGTCAACAACTTCCACCCCGGAGACAAGGCGACGCTGAAGGTCATCCGTGACGGCAAGACCATAGAGCTGCCCGTAGTGTTCAGGGACGAGAATCCGGAGAACGGAAGCGTGGCCGATGACGGTACGATAAACTTCTACGGCGCAAGCCTCAAGGCCACCGACGAAGGTGTGCTCATAGTTTCCGCAGGAAACGGCAAGCTCGCGCAGGCCGGCGGAATGGACGGGTTCGTGATCCTCTATGTCAACGACCAGAAGGTAGAGACTCCCGAGGATGTGGTATCGATAGCCAAGAAGAGCCGCAGGTCAATCTTCATCGAGGGACTCACCCCTGCAGGCAGGCCCGGATATTTCGGCTTCGGCAAGGATTAGGACAGAGGACATCTGACAGCGACGGATTTTCGCGGCCAGAGGTCTTCTCCGACCGCGAAAATTATTGTTGTACAGATAGATATGAGACAGCTTAAAATCACCAAGTCCATTACCAACCGCGAGAGCGCGTCTCTGGACAAGTACCTTCAGGAAATAGGGCGCGAGGAGCTGGTTTCCCCGGAAGAGGAAGTAGAACTTGCGCAGCGCATCAGGAAGGGCGACCAGGAGGCCCTCGAGAAGCTTACGAGGGCAAACCTGCGTTTCGTGGTATCGGTGGCGAAGCAGTACCAGAACCAGGGCCTCAGCCTTCCGGACCTCATAAACGAGGGTAACCTCGGCCTTGTCAAGGCCGCCGAGAAGTTCGACGAGACGCGCGGGTTCAAGTTCATTTCGTATGCCGTGTGGTGGATACGCCAGTCCATACTCCAGGCCCTGGCGGAGCAGAGCCGCATCGTGAGGCTCCCCCTGAACCAGGTGGGTTCTCTCAACAAGATCAACAAGGCCCTCGGGAAGTTCGAACAGGAGAACGAGCGCCAGCCGTCCACCGAGGAGCTCTCCGAGATGATAGACATTCCCAAGGACAAGATAGCCGACACGCTGAGGGTTTCTGGACGCCATGTGAGCGTCGACGCCCCCTTCGTCGAGGGCGAGGACAACAGCCTTCTGGATGTGCTTCCCAACGACGATTCCCCGAGTGCCGACAAGGGGCTCAACAACGAGTCTCTGAGCACCGAGATCGAGCGTGCGCTGCAGATACTCACCCCGCGCGAGCGTGAGATAATCAAGTCCTTCTTCGGCATAGGCTGCCAGGAGATGACCCTAGAGGAGATAGGCGAGAGGCTCGACCTCACCCGCGAGAGGGTGCGCCAGATCAAGGAAAAGGCGATACGCAAACTCAAGAAGCCTGCTGCAAGCAAACTCCTCAAATCATATCTCGGATAAGATGACGGCGGAGAATTTCATAGCCGCGAAGGCCTCAGAGGCCGTCAAGGCGATATACGGGGCGGACATAGAGGCGTCGTCGCTCCAGGTGCAGCCTACGCGCAAGGAGTTCGAGGGCGACTATACGCTTGTCGTCTTCCCTCTGCTGCGCACCACACGCCAGTCTCCCGACGCTACGGGAGACTCTATCGGCAGCTGGCTTGTAGGGAACTGCAAGGAGATCAGCGCCTACAATTCCGTAAAGGGCTTCCTTAACCTGAGCCTTTCGAACGGCTACTGGAAGGAGGCCCTGGAGCAGGCCGCTTCCGACCCGTCTTTCGGCCAGCTCCCGCCTACCGGAAAGAGGATAATGGTCGAGTTCTCGTCTCCCAACACCAACAAGCCCCTGCATCTCGGGCATGTGCGCAACAACCTGCTCGGATTCTCCGTGTCGGAGCTGCTCAAGGCGGCCGGCAACGAGGTGATCAGGGCCACGCTCGTCAACGACAGGGGAGTGCACATCTGCAAGTCCATGTACGCCTGGCAGCAGCGCTTCGACGGCGCCACTCCGGAAAGCACCGGCAAGAAGGGCGACCACCTCGTCGGCGACTGCTATGTGGAATATGCCAGAATGGAGAAGGAAGACCCTACGGTCATAGACAAGGTGCACGAGATGCTCGTGAAATGGGAGGAAGGCGATCCCGAGGTGCGCGCATTGTGGCAGATGATGAACGGTTGGGTGTTCGACGGTTTCGAGCAGACCTACAAGGCTCTCGGCATAACTTTCGACAAGACCTACTACGAGCACGACACCTACCTGCTCGGCAAGGAGCTCGTGCAGAAGGGGCTCGACATGGGCGTGTTCACGCGCGATCCCGACGGTTCCGTCTGGTGCGACCTCACCGCCGACGGCCTCGACCGCAAGCTGCTGCTGCGTTCCGACGGCACTTCCGTCTATATCACCCAGGATCTCGGCACTGCCGAGAAGAGGTTCTCGGAGTACAGGCTGGACTCGCACATCTATGTCGTGGGAGACGAGCAGAACTACCATTTCCAGGTGCTCAAGCTCATACTTTCCAAGCTCGGCTTCGCATGGGCGGACCAGATATACCACCTCTCGTACGGCATGGTCGAGCTTCCCGAGGGCAAGATGAAGTCGCGTGAGGGCACGGTGGTGGACGCCGACGACCTCATCGAGAAGATGTACCAGGAGGCGAAGGCCACTTCGGAGGAGAGCGGCAAGCTCGACAACGTCTCGGACGAGGAGAAGGACAGGCTCTATTCGATGATAGGGCTCGGGGCGCTCAAGTATTTCATACTCAAGGTCGACCCCAAAAAGAAGATGCTCTTCAACCCCAAGGAGTCCATAGACTTCAATGGGAATACCGGCCCTTTCATCCAGTATACGCACGCCCGTATCCAGTCTATACTGCGCAAGGCGGCCGAGCAGGGCTTTGCTGCCTCTGCCGCTCCCGGAGTGCAGCTCAGCCCCAAGGAGACAAGGCTCGTCAAGCTGATATCCTCGTATCCCCAGAAGGTCGGGGAGGCTGCCGCATCGCTCTCTCCCGCGCTCATAGCGAACTACTGCTACGAGCTCGCCAAGGAGTTCAACCAGTACTATCACGATACCAGCATACTGCACGAGCCGGATGCAGGCCTGCTTTCCATGAGGCTCGAGCTGATCTCCACGTTCGCTTCCGTGCTCCGCAGGGCAATGAAGATACTCGGAATTGAACTTCCTGACAGAATGTGACATACCCACTTCCGTAAAGGAGGTGCAGAAGCTCGGCTGGGACTACATCGACGTCATCATCTTTACCGGAGACGCCTTTGTGGATCATCCGAGCTTCGGTACTGCATGCATAGCCCGTTACCTGCAGAAGCACGGCTACCGTGTGGCCGTGGTTCCGCAGCCCAACTGGCGGGACGACCTGCGCGACTTCCGCAAGCTCGGGAAGCCGAGGCTGTATTTCGCGGTGAACTCCGGCGCCATGGACTCTATGGTCAACCATTACACGGCCGCACGCAGGCTCCGCCACAACGATGCCTATACGCCAGACGGACGCTTCGGACAGCGCCCTGACAGGGCCGTTACAGTCTATACGAAGATACTCAAGCGCCTCTGGCCGGAGGTACCGGTGGTGATAGGCGGCGTGGAGGCGTCGCTGCGGCGCCTGTGCCACTATGACTACTGGGCCGACCGCCTGATGCCCTCGATACTGGTGGACAGCGGTGCGGACTGGCTGTGCTACGGAATGGGCGAGCGGACGATGCTTGAACTCACCAAGGCAATGGAATCCGGACGGAATCTGCACCAGATGGAGAAGATTCCGCAGATCGCGTTCCTGCGCAGGGGGACATGCAAGGTTCCGGACGCACGCCTGCTGCATTCCTTCGAGGCCTGCCTTGCCGACAGGAAGGCGTTCGCCGAGAACTTCCACGATATCGAGACCTGTGCCAACATGCTGCATCCCGGCGTGCTGGTCGAGCCTGTCGGAGACGGCTATGTGCAGGTCAATCCTCCTCTTCCGCCTGCCACTACGGAAGAAATGGACTCTTTCTGGGACCTCCCGTTCACCAAGCGGCCGCATCCGCGCTACAAGGGCGGGCGCATTCCTGCCTACGACATGATAAGGGATTCGATAATCACCCACAGGGGATGTTTCGGCGGCTGCAACTTCTGCACGATAGCCGCCCACCAGGGGAAGTTCATCCAGTCCCGTTCCGAGAAGTCGATACTCGAAGAGGTACGCCGGCTTGTCGCGATGCCGTGGTTCAGGGGCAATATCTCGGATCTCGGCGCCCCTACGGCCAACATGTACGGAATGCGCGGGAAGGACGCCTCGAAATGCGGCGTGTGCCGGCGCAAGTCCTGCCTCTTTCCTTCGCCGTGTCCCAACATGGACCGCAGCCATGTCCGCCTGCTGGAGCTGTACCGCAAGGTGGACGCCGTGAAGGGCGTAAGGCATTCGTACATAGGAAGCGGGGTGAGGTATGACCTTTTCCTCGACGACAAGTGCTTCAATGCCGAGGGAGGAAAGGAATATCTGCGCGAACTGATGCTCAGGCATACTTCGGGCAGGCTGAAGGTGGCTCCGGAACATACCGAGGAGCATGTGCTCAGATATATGGCCAAGCCTTCGTTCAGGCTTTTCGAGACCCTGCGCAGGGAGTTCGACCGCATAAACCGCGAGGAGGGCACGCATACCGAGCTCGTTCCGTACTTCATTTCCTCGCATCCCGGCTGCACCTTGCAGGACATGCGCCGCCTAAGCGCGAATCCCTGCCTCAAGGGCATCTGGATGGAGCAGGTGCAGGATTTCATGCCCACTCCGATGACCACCTCGTCGGTGATGTTCTACACCGGCTTGGATCCGCGCGACATGAAGCCGGTGTTCGTGGAGAGGGATCCGGAAAGAAAAAAGGAACAAAAATCTTTGTTTTTCAGAAAATAGTGTCATATTTGCATTCCGTTTAGAATACTTATATGGGACAGGACAACAAGAAACGACACATCATCAGCTATGAGAACATGCCCCGCGAGCTTGCCGAGGCATTCGCAGAGAAGTATCCTAAAGGGTTCAACGACTATCTTCCGGATCTCACGAAGTATACGAAGCCGGACGGCACGCCTTTCTATGCCGTGATGCTCGAGCTTCCCGAGGACATCTACCTTGTGAAGATAAAGGTCAAGATCGACGATGCCGACGACATCAAGAGCTGGCTCGAGGGCGAGGAAGAGGCCGAGAACGAGGAAGTCGCGGGAACGAGCGGTTCCGTCGTCGACGAGGAAGGCACGCTGCCCGACGACAATATAGCGCAGTACGGCACCGGCGACGATTCTTCCGATTCAGGTGAATAGATCCCGTCTTAAAATATCTGACCAGAAAATACTCCTGTTTCTGAGTCTGGCGGTCGGCGTGCTCTCTGGGTGCGCCGCTGTCATCCTCGACCGGGCCATAGAATTTATCAGCGCCTTTCTCGGCGAAGGTGGCGACGCCGGCAATGCCTACCACTGGAGGTACCTGATGCTCCCCGGCATAGGCATGTTCATATCCCTGATGCTGCTGAAGTTCGTGGTGCGCGACAATATCGGCCACGGCGTGACCAAGGTGCTGCTGGCCGTCTCCCGCAACGAATCCAAGATCAGGCCGCACAACACCTGGTCGTCGCTGCTGACTTCCGCCTTTACGATAGGCTTCGGCGGCTCGGTGGGTGCCGAGGCCCCCATGGTATATACCGGAGCCGCGATAGGCTCCAATCTCGGCCGCGTGTTCGGCCTCTCCTACAGGCAGATCACCG